>OKUM01000005.1_pt1 | contig 227155 bp, 128 predicted proteins | sample 1606801 | NCBI WGS metagenome assembly OKUM01 (sample SAMEA3882546, study PRJEB24775) | human gut metagenome | biome: human-associated habitat; feature: intestine environment; material: feces | place: Netherlands | collected 2009/2010
CCCCACTGCTGCCTCCCGTAGGAGTCTGGGCCGTGTCTCAGTCCCAATGTGGCCGATCAACCTCTCAGTCCGGCTACTGATCGTCGCCTTGGTAAGCCGTTACCTTACCAACTAGCTAATCAGACGCGAGCTCATCTTTCAGCGATAAATCTTTGATAATCAAATCATGCGGTTCAATTATGTTATGCGGTATTAACGATCGTTTCCAATCGGTATCCCCCTCTGAAAGGCAGATTGCTCACGTGTTACTCACCCGTCCGCCACTAGATCAGAAAAGCAAGCTTCTCTTCTCTCGTTCGACTTGCATGTGTTAAGCGTGCCGCCAGCGTTCGTCCTGAGCCAGGATCAAACTCTTAATTAAAGTTGTATATCAAAAGCATCTCTGCTCTTGTTATCCTGTTTCAGTTCACTTCACTGAACGTACATTTCTTTTTCGTCTTTATGTTAGACCTTTAATTCTTTTTCTCAAAAGAATCTCTCAAGGGTTTCGTACTATTCGTCTTTGTTCAATTTTCAAGATGCTGTTTCGTTACACTCTTTTGTGTCGTGCAACTTTTACATTATATCACACTTTTTATCTTTTGTCAACCCCTTTTCTGAAGTTTTTTCAAAAAAGTTTTTTGACTTTCGATTTTTTCGTGCTTTCTAATGCGCTGTCTTAAATCAGCTTATCTATTATATCATATTAGCTAAGCTTTGTCAAGACTTTTCTTTGTGAACTTTTTATGAAGTTCTTTTCGAGCTACTCCTCAGGTCTCTACTGTTCTCCCGAACCTTTTACCTTCGTTTCGCTTCTTTCTTTATCGCTCTCTCTCGAGGCGACTTGTTTATTTTATCACTTTCATGCCTTTTTGTCAACCCCTTTTTTTGCTTTCTGCTTTTTTTACACTTTATTTCCCTTTTCTTATCTCTTTTTGTCCATTTTGCTTTGCTCCTTTGTTCTCTTGATACAAAAAGTGACAGCTGTGCGTCGCTCAGCTGTCACTTTGCTAGGAGTTTCCTCTATCTTGTGTTAATGATTTACTCGGTATGGCTCCGCCATTCCTCACTCCTCATTCCTCATTAATCTTACCGTTTCCGCCATTAATTCTGCCGCTTTCTGCTTTTTCTCCAACGTCACCGCAAAATACGGCTTATCTCCGTCAAAGAAACGTATCCTATTTTTATAAGCTCCATACAACGCTTGTATCTGCTCCACCTCTGCGGTTTTCACAAAGAACAGCACCTTATCCCCTCTTTGTGTTATTTCCTTTATGCCAAGCTTTGAAGCAGTATTTCTCGTAAGTGCAACGTTCACCAATCCCAGCACCGATTTCGGTGGATCGCCGTATCTATCTATAAGCTCGTCGATAACGTCCCTGGAATCCTCCTCATTGCCTATGGAAGCTATCTTCCTATAGCAATCTATCCTCTGTGACAGATTTTCTATATAATGGTCAGGTATAAATGCGTCTATGGATATATCCACCAAACAATCCTCAGGTGACGGTGGCAGAGCCTCTCCCTTTTGTTCAGCTATAGCCTCATTTAGAAGTCGCAGATACATATCATATCCCACCGCTTCCATATGTCCATGCTGTTTACCGCTGAGTATAGAGCCTGCACCTCTTATTTCAAGGTCACGCAACGCTATCCTGAAACCTGAGCCGAACTGTGTGAACTCTCTTATTGCATCAAGCCTTTTTGCCGCTACCTCCGTGAGTACCTTGCCACGTCTGAAAGTGAAGTACGCAAAAGCACGGCGGTTTGATCTTCCCACACGTCCACGGAGCTGATAAAGCTGTGAAAGTCCTAATCTGTCAGCGTCCTCTATTATAAGTGTATTTACATTCGGCACGTCAACACCTGTTTCGATTATGGTGGTGCAGACCAGTATATCTATCTCTCTGTCGCAAAGTTGCCGCCATATTTCCGACAGTTCCTCCTCGGGCATTTGTCCGTGCGCGAACGCTATCCTTGCGTCAGGGAGCATTTCTTGAAGCTTATTTGCGGTCATCATGATAGTTTCCACCCTGTTGTGGATATAATACACCTGACCGCCACGTCGCAGCTCCTTGCTTATGGCCTGCGCTATAACGCCCATATTATGCTCTATAACATAGGTCTGAACAGGGTGTCTGTCCATAGGAGGCTCTTCTATGACCGACATATCTCTGATACCGCTCATTGCCATGTTAAGCGTTCTTGGTATCGGGGTAGCCGAAAGTGTAAGCACATCAACGCCCTTGAAAGTTTCCTTGAACTTTTCCTTATGAGCAACACCAAAACGCTGTTCCTCGTCTATGATAACAAGGCCCAAGTCCTTGAACTTAACGTCTTTCTGCACAAGCCTGTGCGTGCCTATAATAAGGTCGATAGTGCCACGGTTAAGCTCTCTTATTATCTGCTGTTGCTCCTTTGGTTTTCTAAATCTCGACAAAAGCTCCACCTTCACCGGGAAATGCTCAAATCTTTTTATCGCCGTCTGATAATGCTGCCATGCAAGAACAGTTGTTGGCACAAGTATAGCCACCTGCTTGTTATCGAGCATACACTTGAACGCCGCACGGAGAGCCACCTCCGTTTTGCCGAAGCCCACGTCTCCGCAGAGAAGTCTGTCCATTGGGGACGGCTTTTCCATATCTGTCTTTATCTCCTGTATAGATCTTAACTGATCGTCAGTTTCCTGATAGTCGAAACGCTCCTCAAAATCTGCCTGCCAATCGTTGTCAGGTGAAAAAGCAAAACCCTTTGCCATTTGTCTTTGAGCATAAAGCTTTGTAAGCTCCTCCGCCATATCCTTTACGGCAGACTTTACCTTGTTTCGTGTCTTAGTCCACTCCATAGAGTTGAGCTTATTAAGCTTCACTGCCCCGTCATCTCTCGGACCTATATATCTTGACACAAGGTCAAGCTGAGTAACAGGCACATAAAGCACGTCCGTGCCTGCATATTTTATGGTGATATAATCCTTGGTTACACCGTTCGTTTCTATATTTTTTATTCCTGAAAATCTGCCTATGCCGTACATAGCGTGAACAACAAGGTCGCCTGTCTGTATATCCGAAAGGCTTTTTATCTCTTCTCCTGCCTTGTGACGGGATTTACGCTTCTTTGCACTCATGGCTTTCATCTGAGTGATAGCCGCACAGCCTATGTCAGGATAATCAAAGCCACCTGACAGACAGCCCGTGCGCAGGTATACTTTACCCTTTATTATCTCGCTGTCCTCAGTGAGGATCTCCGCAGAGATGCCAGCATCATTAAGGTCTTTATTTATAATAGGAAGCGTCTTTTCCGAGCCTGCCAGCACAACAGTGCAATACCCCTGAGAGCAGAGATTTTTCAGTTCTTCTTCAAGATTGATGATATTACCGCCCCAAGCCGCCGTTTGTCGGCAGTCGGTATTGATAAGCTTTTTGAACTTCACGCCGTTGTTAGAGCGCATAAAGCTGTCAAGAAACACTGACTTCATTTGTGTTATTTTTAGTTCCGCTTGTGGTATATCAAGATAAAAGCCCTCCAGCTTTCTGAAAAGTATGCCGTCCTCATAAAGAAGCTTCATATCCTCTGAAAGCTGAGCAAGAGCCGCCTTGCCCTTTTCGATACAGTTAGTATACTCCGACACAAGGCAAACACCGCTCTCAAAGTAATCAAACACTGTTGTGAGCTTGTCATAGCACACAGTATAATACTTATCAAGATTTGTGAGCGTGATACCGCTCTGAGCCGTTTCTATATCCCTTGAAATATTCGTTCTTATCTTATCGGTACGGCTTCCACGGATAGACTTCGACAAGGCTTCAAGCTTTGTCACAAGGTCATCAGTGTCAGGGAAAATTATCTCCAAGGCAGGGAAAACCGTTATCTCGTCTATTGGGTCGGTACGTCTTTGGCTTTCGGGGTCAAAATATGATATAGAGTCAACCTCGTCGCCCCAAAGCTCTATTCTCACAGGACGTGACTCCTGCACAGGGAAAATATCGGCAATAGAGCCTCTCACAGAAAACTGCGCCTGACCCTCCACCTGATCTGTTCTTGTATAACCGCCTGCAAGCAACTTGTTCGTAAGCTCCTCAAGGCTCAGTTCGCCACCTGTTTTTATCTCAAAGGAAAACTCTTTCAGCTTATCCTGCGGAATAGTTCCCTGCAAGCAAGCCTCCATACTTGCGGCGATTATCTTGCATTTGCCCTGAGTGATAAGAGAGAGAGCCTCCAGCCTTTTATGCTCATATTCTCTTGAAACGCCCTCCATGTATGCAAAGTTCAGATCCTTTGCAGGAAAAACGCAGGCAAGCTGTTCCCCTGCCATTTCGTTTATATCCCCTGTCATTCTAATGGCAGACGCTTCATCGTCGCATATAACAAGGCAAGGGGAAAGCCTGCTGAGAGCCATTGCGGTCTGAGCCTTGTGTATATTTGAAACGCCCGTGACCGCACAAGGGGTAAACCCTTTGAGCAGGCAGTTTTTCACATCTTTATAAAAGCCAAGACGGCTCGCCATTTCATAAAAAATATTCATCTTGCTGTTCTCCGAAAAAATATGCTTAATTGAACTTGTTCATAGCCTCGTTTATCTTGCCCTGCACCATAAGCTCCACAGCCTCGCAAGTGTTTTTATCCACATCAGAAAGCTTTTTCATTTCCTCGTCAGTGAATCTTGAAAGCACCCAGTCAGCCAAGTTGTAATCAGGGTGAGGCTTTTTGCCCACGCCTATTTTTACCCTTGGGAAATCCTGACCACCGCACAGTGCGATAATGCTTTTTATGCCGTTGTGACCCCCAGCCGAACCGTTTCTGCGTATCCTCATTTTGCCCACGTCAAGTGAAATATCGTCATAGACCACGACAACATTTTCAAGCGGTATATCATAAAAATCCATAGCGTCGCTGACAGCCTCACCGCTATTGTTCATGAAAGTTTCAGGCTTCATGACAAGACAGCTTTTTCCGCCTATAACGGCACGTCCCACAAGAGCCTTGAACTTATGTGTATTCACCGAAAAGCCGTATTTCTTTTCCATAGCCACCACCGCAAGAAAGCCTGCGTTATGGCGAGTATTCTCATAAGCCACACCGGGATTGCCAAGACCCACGATAATATACTCAGGCTTGCCCATTGCCGTTTCCCTCTCGGCAGACAATTTCTTTAATTTCTCGAATATATCCATTGTAAATTCTCCTATCTTTTATAATATGTCAGCCCCGACAGCTTATTCTATCCACGCACAATAACCCCGTCTTTATGCAAGACGGGGTATAAACAAAAGCCGACATTTTACTGTCGGCTTTATTATAGCATATGAGATTTTGTTTGTCAAACGAAAAATGAATAAAATCAGCAGAAAAGACTATACCAATATCATGCCGTTTGCGTCACTCTTTTTGCAAAGAGCAACGATCAACTCAATAAGAGCAATAATTGCTGGAATACCCGTCCAACAGAAAAGCAGATAGCACACGCCTGCACCTATTCTATGACTATAGAATTTGTGACCGCCAACTGCACCAAGGAAAAATGCCAATAAACAATATACAACTTTATTTACTGCAATAGTTCCATTTGCCAGAGTTGAAGATTGCTCATTCTTCATTTCCTGAGTATTCTGGACGTTGATGTTAATGCCATTTGGCGAATAAGGCAATGGATTCGGCTGCTCTTTTTCAAGCTTTGAAACAATGGTTTTAGTTTCTGTTTCAAAAATCTCCACCTCGTCATTAACATGAGGTACGAAATTAAGGTCAACAGCTCTCACTTCTTTGAGTGTTCCTCCGTCCATGCCAATAGTGATGATATCATTATCAATCGAAAGAATTTTAGACATACATATACTTCTCCTCTTACCATATTTTAAGACCATACGGTTTTAATATGTATAGCATAGCACAAAAATATGGTAAAGTCAATAGTACCAATAGGTACTAAAATCACTTTCTACAATTTATACAAAAAACAAGGAGAATTTTTATGTATTTCCAGAGATTAAGGGATCTAAGAGAAGATAGCGACATGAACCAAACGCAGATAGCCGAAATCCTTTTTACCAGTCAGACAGTGTATTCAAGATATGAGCGTGGTGCAAGAACTATCCCCGTGGAACACCTCCTTATCCTAGCCGACTTCTATGGCGTTTCCACCGATTATATCCTCGGCAGGACAAACAACAAAAAGCTAAACAAATAAAAGACCCTGCCTTACGAAAGACAGGGCCTTGTTTATATTTGGGTATATTACTTCTCCTCAGACTTGCCGTGGATAGCCTCGAACTTTTCTGTTCTCGCCTTGAGTTTCTTCTCGGCGTAGCCCTCTTTGATAGTCTCTCTGCCACGCTCGATAGCAAGTGCGTTGTCAGGGATATCAGTTGTGATAGTAGAGCCTGCCGCTGTGTATGCACCCTTGCCAACTCTTACAGGTGCAACAAGGTTTGTGTTGCAGCCTATGAAAGCGTTGTCCTCGATAACAGTTCTGAACTTCTTGTCGCCGTTGTAGTTTACTGTTACAACGCCGCAGCCGAAGTTTACGTTTGCTCCAACGTCAGAATCGCCGATGTATGTAAGATGTGCCACCGCTGTGTATTCGCCGATAGTGGAGTTCTTTATCTCCACAAAGTCGCCTATCTTCGCACCCTTCTTGATGTGTGAATTAGGTCTGAGCTGAACATAAGGTCCTATCTTAACGTCGTCCTCGATAACGGACTCATAAGCCTGAACGTTGTTGAGGTTTACGCCGTTTCCAACCGTTGTGTTCTCTATTATGCAGTTGTTGCCGATGTTGCAGTTCTCGCCGATAGTGGTGTTTCCTCTGAGGATAACGCCGCTGTGTATCTTTGTTCCGTGACCGATAGTAACATTGTTTCCAATAGAAACGCCGTCTGTGCAGCAGAACTCGATACCCTCGTCAAGCCACTTTCCTATTATCTCATATCTTGCAATGTCATTCAGTGCAAGCAGACCACGTCTGTCATTTGCACCCAGTGCAACATGAGGATTTGCAGAAATAAATGCGTCAGCCTTTTTGCCCTTTGCAATAAGAAGCTCGATACAATCTGTAAGATAATATTCGCCCTGAGCGTTCTCAGGCTTGATGTCAAAAAGAACTTCCAGCAGATCAGCCGTCTTGAACCAGTAACAGCCTGAGTTTATCTCAGTGATAGCAAGCTGCATAGGTGTGCAGTCCTTATGCTCAACGATTCCCGAAATGCCGTTCTCAGTGCGGATTATCCTGCCGTAGCCTGTAGGGTTCTCAACTCTTGATGTAACAACAGTTACACCGCAGTCCTTTTCAGTGTGTAATTCAAGCGCACCCTTGATAGTTTCAGCATCGATAAAAGGAGCGTCGCCACAGAGTATAAGTGTGTTTCCCTCAGCGTGAGCCTTAAGAAAATCAGCCGCCTGCATAACAGCATGACCTGTTCCAAGTCGCTCTTCCTGCATAACAGTGCAGATGTTAGCCTTTGACTTTCTTGCGTCAAGATAATCCTCTATCTGCTGACCCTCGTAGCCTTTTACAACGCAGATATCGTCAAGCTCCGCATTTTCACAGGCTGTCAGTACCCACTCCAGCATAGGCTCACCGATAACATTGCACAAAGCCTTTGGCATATTGGTCTTCATTCTCTTGCCCTGTCCGCCGGCAAGAATAATAACATTGTTCTCCATAATACAAATTCCTTTCAGATACGTCCCACAAAATAAGACTTGGCACTTTTGCACCATTTCCCTATTATTATAATACGGTTGGGATAAAAAGTCAACAGTTGGTTCATATTTTATCGCAATTTATTCTTTTGCTTGACAACATATTGCGACACTGCTATAATAAAACGTGTAGTTATCATGTTCATATATTGCAGTTTTTTCTGCTTCGGATATGGGGGAAAATATATGCAGAAACAATTCTATCCTGTTATAGGAACTGAAATAGCTCTGCCATTTTATATCATTGGCATAGGCGTGAGCTGCTGGCAGTTTCCTGTCAGCAGACCTGAAGGCTATGATTATCCTCAGCTTTTCGTCTGTATCGAGGGCGAAGGTGAGGTAACGGTAGACGGCAAGACCGTAAAAATAATGCCTGACAGCATTTTCTATATACCACCGCACTGTCCACACGAATATAGAGCCCTGTCCCATTCATGGTACCTTGACTGGGTGTGCTTTGATGGCAAGCAGGCTCTCGAACTGCTGAAAGAATGGGATCTTAACAACTTCCATGTTTTCTTAAACTGCGGTGCAGAGCGTATGCACAAGCTTTTTGACAGCGCATACTACACCATAAAAAGCGACAAAGCATATGGCAACTATTATGCCTCCGCACAGCTTTACGATATGCTTCTTGAATACCGCAAGCTTTCGGACGATAAGTTCCCATACAAGAGCCGTGTAAATTCTGACGCCGTCGCAAAGGTCATGAAATACACTGAGGAGAATTATTCAAAGCCTATAAAGCTCGCAGATATGGCGGCTGTGGCTGGGGTATCAGAACAGCACCTTTGCAGACTTTTCAAGAAAAATTTCAGCATAAGACCAATGGAATATTTAAACACAGTGCGCATAAGCCACGCAAAGGAGCTTCTTACCTACTCCTCAAAGACAGTTGCGGAGATAGCTTCGGAAACAGGCTTCAGCGACAGCTCGTATTTTTATGTTGTATTCAAAAAGCATGAGAACATTTCGCCTGCTGAATACAGGAAGATAAAGGCATAAGGTGGCGATAAATATGGAACAAAAATATATCTATTCCTTTTCTCAGATAGAGGATAAGGTCAAAGCTTTGCATGAAACCAATACTGAGGCTGCAGCAGCCGTTGCCCTTTCATGGCTGGGTCTAAGCCGTGATGAGCTTAAAACACTCAGGGTATCAGACTACAACAGCACAATGCGAATGCTCCACTCTGCAGACAGAGTGGTGTACGTCCGTGAAGATCTTATAGCAGATATGCTTAAAGCTATATGCGAGGAGGCTCCTGAATACAGCATGGGCTTTTTCATCACAGACGTGAACTCTGCATACGAAGTCGCAGAAAAGCAGGAGCTTTCCCCTATCAGCGTGCTTAAAATGAGATACTTCTACGAAAAGCACAGTGCAAAGCTTTCAGGAGAGCCTGAGGACAGAGTATTTCTCAAAGAGATACTGCGCTCAGTTGGCGAAAGCGAAGCTGATATGGAAAAGCAATTCGCCGAATACGAAAAGGACGCACCTGAAAAAATATAGACCATTGCCACTGCACAAATACATCGTCTATATGTAGTTCATTTGCCTACACATCTATTTGTTATAATTCACAAGACGGCTTTCAAAGCCGTCTTTTTTATGTCCTAACAACAAAAAAAGAGCAAAACCGAAGTTCTGCTCTTTTGTAAACTATTCTATTAGTCTATCAGATCGAAATTAGATAGAAGAATGGCTCTTTACATAGTCAACAACAGCGTCAACAGTTGTGTAAGCAAGACCTACGCAAGTGTCAGCACAGCCGTAGTAAATAGCAATTCTGCCTGTCTCAGCGTCGCAAAGTGTTGCGCATGGGAATGTTACGTTCTGAACGTCGCCTACGCACTCATAGATCTCTCTTGGGTTGATGAGATACTCGCCGCATCTGTACTTAACTTTCCATGGCTGCTCCTTGTCAAGGATGCAAGCTGAGAAGCTGTATACAAAGCCGTTGCAAGACTCAAGAACACCGTGATAGAAGCAGAGCCAGCCCTCGTCTGTCTCTATTGGAATAGGACCTGCACCGATCTTCTTGGACTCCCAGCCCTTGAGAGGTCCCATAACGTGTCTGTGCTCGCCCCAGTACTTCATGTCAGGTGACTGTGAAATGTACATATCACCGAATGGTGTGTGACCTGAATCAGAAGGTCTTGAGAACATTACATACTTGCCGTCGATCTTTCTTGGGAAGAGTACGCCGTTTCTGTTGAATGGGAGGAATGCGTTCTCACACTGATAGAATGTCTTGAAATCATATGTATAGCCTACGCCGATAGTTGGCTTCCAGCCGTATGCATTACACCATGTTACCCAATATCTGTCTTCGATGAAGCATACTCTTGGGTCATAGCCGTAGCCCCACTGATTTACTTCTTCTGTAGACTTTTCAGCCTGCTCGAACATAATTCTTGTTGGGTTGATGTTCCAGTGAATACCGTCCTCAGAGAAACCAGCATGGAGAGCCATGTTTCTTTCCTTATCGTCAACACGGAATACGCCTGCGAACTTGCCCTCAAAAGGAACTACCGCACTGTTGAAGATAGAGTTTGATGTAGGAAGAAGATTTCTAGGAATGATAGGGTTTCTGTTATCTCTCCAGATCACTTCATTGCAGTCAGCCGGCTTATCCTGCCAAGGCATATTTGGGATAGCCTGTCCGTTGATTACTTTAACGCTCATGTTAAAATCCACCTTTCATAATATAAAAAATACTGAGGCTGACCGTCAGGTCATGCCCTTGTTTTTATTCTTCCCTCGAATAGAAATGCGAAACTTTTCCCGCTTATTCAAGGCGATATCATTCGGCTTACCTTATCGGTAAAATGCCGCTGTTATTATTAAAACACACTTTCAGAAAAATTTCAAGCCCCTATTTTTGCTGAAAACGTTTAAAATTTATATGTAAACGTATTCTTCTTAAATTTAACATTTTATTAACAGTTTGCTTGGTTTCATATTTTTGCATCGCACTAAAAATATGCGACTTTATCCGCCTGCACGTCCGTTCTCCGCCCAGTCCATGATAAAAATGAAATATCAGGCAGTATTTTGAATGTAAATTATAAAAGTTGCCCATAATGACTACATTGGCATAAGCATATTCGTGCAAGTTTCTGATTTTTTGCAAGAATAGAAAAAAGCACTTGCAAAAACAGTGAAAAGGGTATACAATATAAGTAAGGATATCGGATACATTCGGCAGAGTGCGGCGAAAGTCGGGATTTGCCGAATTGTTCTGTATAATAGTGTACTATAATTTATAATTTACAAGTGGAGGACATTGATATGAAACTAACAGAAATGTCTGCAGAGGAACTGGCAGCATTCAAGGCGGAAGTCCAGAAAGAATATGACGATTTCAAGGCTCAGGGATTGTCGCTGAACATGGCAAGAGGAAAGCCGTCTGCCGAACAGCTCGACCTGACAGAGGGTCTGCTCACAGCAGTAAAGAGCAGCGAGGATTGTTTCGCTGAGGACGGTACAGATTGCAGAAACTACGGCGGTCTTGACGGTCTGCCTGAGGCTAAGGCACTTTTTGCTCCTATGCTTGGCGTAACACCTGATGAGCTTATCATTTGCGGAAACTCAAGCCTTAACATCATGTATGATACTATCGCAAAGTTCATGCTTTTCGGCACAGGCGACGGTGAAAAGCCTTGGAAGGACACAAAAGTCAAGTGGCTCTGCCCTGTTCCTGGATATGACAGACATTTTCTTATAACAGAAAAAATGGGCTTTGAGCTTGTAAACATTCCAATGGACAAAAACGGTCCTGATATGGATATGGTAGAAAAGCTCGTTGCTGAGGACGATACTATAAAGGGTATATGGTGTGTTCCAATGTACGCTAACCCTACAGGTACAACATACTCTGACGAAGTAGTAAAGCGTCTTGCAGCCATGACAACAAAGGCTAAGGACTTTAAGATATTCTGGGATAACGCATATTGTATCCACCACCTTTCTGATACGCCTGACACACTTCTCAACATTCTTGACGAGTGCGAAAAGGCAGGCAACCCTGACAGAGTTTATATGCTCGCCTCCACTTCAAAGGTAACATTCCCCGGTGCAGGCGTTGCAATGATAGCGTCATCTGAAAAGAACATCAAGTACCTCAAATCTATGATGACAGTTCAGACTATCGGTTATGACAAGATAAATCAGCTCCGCCACGTTAAGTTCTTCGGCACATATGAAAATCTTATGGATCATATGAAGAAGCACAGAGCTATAATCGAGCCTAAGTTCAAGATAGTTCTTGACACTCTCGAAAAGGAGATAGCACCTCTGGGAATCGGAAGCTGGGAGAAGCCAAACGGCGGTTACTTTATAAGCTTCAACGCTCTTAACGGCTGTGCAAAGAGAATTTGTCAGCTTTGCAAAGAGGCAGGCGTAGTCCTCACAGGTGCAGGTGCGACATACCCTTACGGAAAGGACCCTGATGATTCAAACATCAGAATTGCTCCTACATTCCCGCCTGAGAGCGAGCTTAAAATTGCAGCCGACGTGTTTGCTACAGCAGTTAAGCTTGCAAGTGCAGAAAAGCTTCTTGCAGAATAATTCAACTAAGTCAAGATAACAATACTTTATATATAAAAAAGCGATGACCTTGCAAAAGGCTCATCGCTTTTTTTGTTTGCCTATAAAGCAAAAGCGGTATCGACCTCCTAAAAGGTCATACCGCCCGCTATGGTAAGGAAATTAAAATGGGAATAAAGCTTATTCTTTTACAGCTCCCGAAACAAGTCCGCTGTAGATGTACTTTTGCAGTAAGAGGAATATAATAAGAGTCGGAATGATACAAATTACGATTCCCGCAAAAACTACCTCCCACTGTACAGAAGTGGCATTCATAAGATTGTAAAGCACAGTTGAGATAACAACGTGGTCATCATCAGGCATATAAAGCTTTGGAGTGTAGAAATCGTTGTAGATACCAACGAACTTGATGATAAGCACTGTTGCTATTGCAGGCTTAAGGTTAGGGAGAATTATGCTGAAATATACCCTTGGATAAGAAGCACCGTCCATAATAGCACTTTCGTCCAGGGAATATGATATCTGTCCCAAAAACTGAATGAAAATATAGATAGAAATAATATCAGTACCGATATTCAAAATGATAGGTGCAAGCATAGATCTGTAAAGACCAAGCTTGTAAACTATCTGGAATACCGTTACCTGCATTGTGATATTAGGCAGAAGCGTTGCAATAAGGAACGCTGTCTTTACTACTCTTGAAAAATAGGTGTTGAAACGCTGAACGACATAAGCCGTCATCGTACCTGTTATTATCGAACCAACGCAGGATACAACAATGATTATAGCCGTGTTTTTGAATGCAAGAAGAATGTTCTGTGTAAAAAACGCTGTCTTGAAGTTCTCCCACTGAGGCACTTCCGGAAGAGTGAACACCGTGGTGTTTGAAAGCTCTTTGTAGGTTTTCAGCGAGCCTATGAGCACAACAAGTATCGGTACTATTACTATAAGACAGCAGAGTATAAGAAAAGCATACTTGATAATGTTCAGTACCCTTGAGCCGATATAAAGCGGCTTTGAATCTTTGTTTTCATTCTGTGCCATTATTTCACAGCCCCCTTTCTGCTCCTTTTGTTCTCCTTAGGGGTCTTGTCGTCCTCACGGAAGAAGTATTTTTGTATAAACGTTACGATTATCGTTATGATAAGCAGCACGATACCCATTGCCGAAGCAAGACCCACCTTTTTCAGCGAGAACGCTGTGTTGATAGTCTTGATAACGAATGTGGTAGTGCCCATCATACCCTTTGTTGTGATATATGGTATCTCGAATACTGAGATAGCACCCTTTACAGCAAGGATAAGCTGCAATGAGATTATAGGCTTTATGCTTGGAAATACGATATATCTGAAATTCTGCCATGGGTTAGCACCGTCAAGGTCAGCCGCCTCGTAAAGGTCAGGGCTAATAGACTGGATAGCACCGATATACATGATGATATCAAAGCCTATGTATTTCCATATGGAAATGAACACCAAGCAGCAGTTTGCAAGAAACGGCCTGTCAACATCGAACCACAGTATCGGGTCAAGGCCCAGTGTGGTAAGGATAGTGTTGAGCGTTCCGTCAGGGGTAAGACCCTTTTGACCTTTGAGGAAAAATCTTTGGAATATGATAGATACCGCAACGCCGTTCATAAGATAAGGGAAGAAAAGTATTCCCTTGAAAAGTCCCTTTGCTCTTATCTTTGAGCAGAGGATAGACGCCAGCAGCAAAGCCAGTGCCTGCTGAATGAATGAACCAACAAGATAATAAAGGCTGTTCTTGAAAGTTTCAAGATAGTCCTTGTCAGTGAATATCGTTACATAATTTGAAAATCCTGCATATGTAGGGTTAGTGCCGTATGGATCTCTGTTCTGAAAACTGAATATGACCATATCCAGAGCAGGGATAAAGGTAAACGTTACAAGCAGGATTATCGGCAGTGCAAGAAACAGTATAGAAGTATAGAACTTTTTACCCGCATAAGTCTTTGACCACTGTGCAATGCCTTTTCTATTGCCGTTTTGCATTTGAGGTCCTCCTGAACACAATTATCAGGCACAGGAACAATGCCTGTACCTGATAAGGGATTTATCTTAGATCTTAGCCGAGAACTTTATCTCTTGCAGCAGCCCACTTCTTGTTTACATCAGCGATGATCTCGTTGAAACCGTCGTCGCCCTTGCCTGCGAATGCTGCCTCAGCAAGCTTGATCTTGAAGTTGTCCTCGTCGCCCTGCCATACGCCAACGCCTGACTCCTTGTCGATCTCGTCGAACTTACCAACGAGGTCATCCGGACAAACAGCCTTCTCGAAGAATACAGCGTCCTTGAATCCTGACAGTGTGCTTGGAAGCTCCTTGTTCTGAACTGTTGAGATCATACCCTCCTGCTCAGAGAAACCTGAATCAGAAACGAACCACTCAACATATGCCTTTGCAAGATCCTGATTCTTGGAGTTTGCACTTACGCCGAGAGTATAGTCAGGGCCTTCCTCTGCGTATACCTTTCCGTCAGCTGCTGTGATAGGAACAGGCATATAACCGATATCGTCAGGGTTCTCAGCCTTTTCCATGAACTGTGAAACTGCCCATGAACCCATTACCATTGTAGCGATCTTGCCCTCGCCGAACCATACCTTTGATGACTCCCACTCTGTGTTAGCGTGGTCTTCTTCAAGAAGGTCAGGCTTTGAGAACAGATCATACATCAGCTTGTATACTTCATAATAGCCGTTGCCCTCTACAAAGAGGTCGCTCTTATCCTGAAGAAGCTTGTTCTCAGCGTCAGCACCACCTGCTGCTGAAATAACAAGGTTCTGCCACTGAGTAATAGTCCAGCTTGCATCCTTGAAGTTTGTGTAGTAAGGGATAGCGTCTGTGTTATCCTTGATGAGCTGAAGATCTGCAAGGAACTCGTCAGGAGTCTTAGGAGTTTCTGTGATACCAGCCTGCTCCCATATCTTCTTGTTGTAAAGAACGCCTGTAGCTGTTCCGCCTACCGCAAGTCCGTAAACATTGCCGTCAGCCGTCATCTTCTTGTCTGACCAGCGATATGTGTCCTTGAACTCGTCATAAGTTCCGAGAGATACGAAATATGTAGGAAGTTCCTCAAGCTTAAGGCTTGAAGGGATACAAAGAACATCGCCGTAATCATCTGTACCCATTCTTGTTGCTACATCTGTATCGTAGTCCTTGTATGCAGTGTATTCAACTGTGCAGTTGTAAGCTTCCTCAAACTTGTCTGTGAGAGCGTCGAGCTTGCCGTCCTCTTTTCTGTCAGTTCTGTTCGTAAGAACTTCCAGTTTTGCACCCTTTGCGTCGAATGAGTCTTTGATATCAGCCTGCGATACTTCAGGTGTAACAGCCTTGCTGCTTGAATCTGTAGAGCTTCCGCAGCCTGTGAACGCACTCATTGTTCCCATTGACAAAACCAGTGCCATTGCACCGGCACATATCTTCTTTGCTTTCATACTTGATAACCTCCGAATTAGCTTAATTTTATTAAGTAAATTAATTTGTCTCCAACGACAATATTAAGTATACAGCCTAAATAAAATTAAGTCAATATCTTTTTAGAAATTAATATCTTTTTAATCTCAATTTTGTAAACAAACATAAACTTTAAGACCTGAATTTTAGCAATATGCACAAAAAAGTGGCGACAGTCTTAACAAAGACTGTCGCCAAGATCAGACAACCGACACAACCAACGGGGTCATGTCGCAAACAATAGAAAATCATAGATTAGAAAGGTGCACTTAATAAGTACAGGTCTATTATAACTTAAAATTACTTATTTGTCAATAGCAAAACAAAAAAAGATCAACAAACACTATGTTGATCTTTTTGTTATATTTGCTAATAAAAGCGCACTATATTCTCTTCACAGAGTCCTTTATAACTAGGTCACCCTCGATAGTTATTATCCTTGGCTTGCCGTCAGGTTCTTCCATTCTATCCATAAGTGTCATTACCGCAAGGTCCGCCATATAATCTGCATCAACGTTTATAGTCGTGATAGTCGGGTCTGAAACTTCGGAGATCAAATAGTTATCATATCCCACAATGGAAATATCCTCAGGCACGTTATATCCCATGCCACGGAGCTGTCTTATCGCACGGTAAGCAGCCTCGTCGCAGTTGCACACGAAAGCCGTTGGCATATAGTCCTCAGGGAAAGTCATAGTGATAAAATCACGCTTGTAACGATCGTCGATACGCCACTTTTCGTTGACCTCATAGCCATGCTCTATCATAGCCTTTACATAGCCCATATATCTGTCAAAAATACTCGTTGTGGCAAATTTACTTCCTATGTATCCTATCTTCTTGTGACCCATTTTTATAAGATATGAAGTAAGCTTGTAGCCTCCGCTGTAGCCATTTGTCACAACAGCGTCCAAGTCTAAGGACGGCACATAATAATCAAGCAGTACAAGATCTTTCACATTGTCATTAAGAAGCTTTGCATAATCCTTGGAAAGCTGTCCCAGTGAAATAAGTGCTGAAACCTGCTTGTCCTCGATACAATGCGGGAGCATGAGCCTGTCCTCGTCCTCCTGATCTAAATTTTCCATTATGCAGAACATATTCTCTTTTTTGAGCCTTGTTACAAGAGCGTTATACAATGCCCAATAAAATGAACCGTTAGGATTGATAAATTTTGATGGGATAAGCACACCGATAGTATTGCCTCCCCTGTTCTGAGTGCTTTTCACGCCCACATAACCCATTTCGTCAGCGACCTGCTTTATCTTCTCTCTGAGAGCATCGCTAACTCCGCTTTTTCCTGCAAGGGCTTTTGACACAGTGACGTTACTTGTGTCACAGGCTTTAGCTATATCTATAAGTGTAACTGCTTTCTTCAAAATTCTCACCGCTTTTTCTACTTAATAAACGCCTTAAAATAAACTCTGATAACGTTCTCATTTAATTATATCATTTTATGACATAAAGTCAATAGAATATTGCAAAATCTCACATTTACACAAAAACGCAGACCAAAATCAGTTGATAATGCTCTCAACAGGAGCGTTATCCCTCTCTCTTTGCAGTCTTTTTCGCTCAATGAGTTTTCTTATTATAGTGCAGATGAGCAGAGCCGCTGATATGACAGCAACACCTATTATAGGATAAAATCTCCACATATATTCCTTATCCATATTCTGCAAAGACTGATCTACAGCCGAATTGCTCAGCTTGTCCTGTATCCTTTTTATAAGATATCCGCCCGCTTTAAGAAACGATATCATGCCCCCAAGGCTAAGTATAAAGGAAACGATATATTTTTTGAAAAACGCAAACAATATTCCTGCAAACATAACAACAACGCCTGCCGCCATTGCCCACAGCACCCACTTTGGCGGAACGGGTTCTATATACTTGCCCATGATGCCCACGATGGTTACACCACCGTAGAAAAATCCCGAATACGCAAACGGCACTATCATAAGAAGCTTCAAAATAAGATAATAAACAGGCTCACCGTTTGGTTTTGTGCGTTTCGCCTTTTTCATCATCTTTTTCGCCGAGCGGCTCTGCCTTTCTCTGGCTTCCTCACGCTCTCTCTGTTCTTCAAGCTCCTCTTCTTTTCTGAGCCTGTCCTGCTTTTCTTTCTGTGCTTTAAGTCTGTCTTTTTTTGACATAATGTACCTCTTTTATGTATTAAAATATTATCGTATCATAGTGTTCTCATCAGATATTTTATTATATCATAGTATGCCACGAAATTCAACACATACAAATGAAATTTTCTTCCTTTGCACTGTTAAGAAGGCAGAATAAAATTGAAAAAGGCTTTCCAAGACAAATAATACTTATGCCGACGGCTGAATTAAATTTCTCAGCAGGTCAACAATAAAAGCGAAAAGAAAAACAGAAAGGAACGTGAAAAAATGTCGTCATTTTTCAAAAAAACAGCCTGCGTCACAGGGATAATACTGCTGGGGCTGTTTGGTCTTATAGGATTTTATTCCACAACGCTCCCCGATTTCTACCTAGTTTCAAAGGGCAGCGAGCTTAGCGTGAACTCCTTTTTCACCATATCCTCAAAGCCCTGCGAAAGCAAGGTGACAGTGGCGGTGTCAGACGGTTCGTCAGGAGCATCACGATACACAAAAAATATGCTCATGCTTTTTGGGGCAGTGCCGGTCAAGGAGGTTGAATCAAAGACAATGGAAAGACCAATGCTTTATCCCTGTGGACAGCCATTCGGCATAAAGCTTCTCACAGAGGGCGTAATGGTAGTCGATCTGCAAAAGGTGGATTCTTCAAGCCCTGCCAAGGATTGCGGTATCAGAGAGGGCGATGTTATAGTATCTATCGACGGAGAAAAAGTCAAAAGCAACGCAGACGTTGCAAAGATAATCAGAAGCTCAAACGGTGAAGCCTGCTCAGTGCGCATAAAGCGTGGAAGCAACGACCTGACCTTCAAGCTTTGCCCACGCCTTGAGGACGGAAGCTACAAAGCAGGAATGTGGGTGCGTGACTCCTCCGCAGGCATAGGCACTCTCACATTCTATGACCCTGAAAACGGAACTTTCGGAGGTCTTGGTCACCCCGTATGCGACGCAGACACAAAAGAGCCCCTCCCCCTCTCCGCAGGCACAGTTGGCGAAATAAACCTCACAGGCTTCAACAAGTCACGCTCAGGCTGTCCGGGACAGCTTTTGGGCGAGTTTGCAAACTCCGCCTCCACAGGTGATATCCTGAAAAACTGCGAAAGCGGTGTGTTCGGCACACTGAATGCAAACCCTTGCCCAAATGCAAAAGAGTTTCCTCTCGGCTTCCGTCAGGAGATACACCCCGGCAAAGCCAAAATACTCTCCTCTATTGACAATGACGGACCAAAAGAGTACGAAATTTCTATCGAGCAGATAAATCTCTCAGATTCTGCCGAGCATGACCTTGTTATCAAAATAACTGACAAGACGCTTCTTGAAAAAACAGGGGGCATTTTGCAGGGCATGAGCGGCTCGCCTATCATTCAGGACGGAAGACTCGTGGGCGCAGTGACCCATGTTTTTATCGAAGACACCGCCAAAGGCTACGGTATCTTCGCTGACGAAATGTATTCAAAGACCTCAGAGCTTGCCGAAAGCACCATAGAAAACGCAGGTTAGCGACCTTTGCCGATCGCTGTCGATTTATGAAAAGGCTTTGCATAGAGAAAAATATCATCTACAGTCGAACAATGCTTAATTATCTTGTTTTGGCATATTCACGCACTGATATTTGTACACTTTGCATTAATAAGTCGATAATTTGTTGACGATTTTTCTAAAAAACTATTGCATTTAACAAATAAATGTGTTATCATTTATCTTGTGAAAGGGAGTTAAAACAAACGCTCTCAAACAAAAATGACAGATTATACGACGGAGGAAATGACAATGACAAACAAGATCAAAATTCTTATTGGCGACGATTCGGCACAGTACGGGGTAGCATGTGCTTCCTCACTGAGAGCAATGGGCTTTTTCGTGATAACACGTCCCAAGGACGGACTTACTATCTATGACGCTATCAAAAACGAACAGCCGGACGTTGTTATCGCAGACGCAGTGATGCCGAGCCTTGACGCAATCGAGCTTATCAGAAAGATACAGAACTCGTCCTATCAGAAACCGCTTTTTATAATCACAAGCGCCTATGAGAACTCATTTATAGAAACACAGGTCATGAACGCAGGAGCATCATATTTCATGCTCAAACCATTCGACATAAAGATACTTGGCGAGAGGATAAAGTCCATGCTGGATATCGACACCGATATATCCTCCGACTCAAGCTATACGAAAAACAAGCAGAGCATAAACCTTGAGATAATCGTCACAGACATAATCCATCAGATAGGCGTCCCTGCCCACATCAAGGGCTATCACTATCTCAGGGAAGCTATCATACAGTCCGTGAACGATAAGGAAATGCTTGAAAGCGTTACAAAGCTATTATATCCTGCAGTGGCAAAAAAATTCGCAACTACGCCCTCCAGAGTGGAAAGAGCCATACGCCATGCCATTGAGATAGCATGGGACAGAGGAGATATCGACACCCTCAACAGCTTCTTCGGCTACACAATAAACACAGGCAAGGGCAAGCCCACAAACAGCGAATTTATCGCACTTATCGCAGACAAAATAAGCCTTAAATTCAAGACCACCTTGGCGGTCTAGGGGTCATAAGTCATATATGCAAAAAGAGCAGAACGCATTTTCACGTTCTGCTCTTTTGTTACTTGTTGATAAATGTAGGGGCGAACAGTGTTCCTCCGTCTTTGTTCGCCTGCTAAATTTGCAATAAGACAAACTTTTTCGCTTTGGGTGTGACGTTGCATTTCCGAACACAGGCGACCTCAGGTCGCCCCTACACACAAAATACAAAAAAAAGAGGGCGAAAATGATCCGCCCTCTGCATTTTCATATTATCACAGCTTTATCTCTTCACTGTTCTTTTCGTCCTTGCTGTTGTCATGCTCTATCCTGTCACGGTGAGTTTCAAGAGGAGCTGAATCCTTTACGCCCTCAGTGGCTTCTGGTATAAAGCAGGTCTTTACCGTCATAAAGAATATTCTAAGATCAAGCATAAGCGACTGATGCTCTATGTACATAAGGTCAAGCTTCAGCTTGTCATAAGGCGTAGTGTTATACTTTCCCATTACCTGCGCATAGCCCGTAAGTCCAGCCTTGACTTTCAGCCTGTATTTGAACTCAGGCATTGTTTTTTCATATTTCTGTGCAATCTCAGGTCGCTCAGGTCTAGGCCCTACAAACGACATATCGCCCTTTAGTATGTTTATAAGCTGCGGAAGCTCGTCTATCCTTACTTTTCTTATAAACTTTCCTATAGGAGTGATACGGCTGTCATTTTTCTTTGCAAGGGTCGCACCGCTTTTCTTTTCAGCGTCAACTATCATGCTTCTGAACTTGTATACCTTGAACACCCTGCCCCCTGTTGTGAGCCTTTTCTGAGAATAAAGCACAGGACCGCCATCATAAGCCTTTATTGCAATAGTCGTCACTAGCATGAACGGCGAAGCGATAACAAGTGCTGCTGCTGACAATAAAATATCGAGCGTTCTCTTTACCGCACGCTGTTCCCAGCGCAAGCCGTCATTTCTCGCCAGCAAAAGGGGCGTATCGAAAAGGTGGAAATCCTCCGCACCCCTTACGATAATATCTGACAGCTTAGGGTTTATATAAGTCCTGATAGAATTTTCAAAAGTAAATTTCAAAAGCTTGTTTCTCAGGTCATTTGGGATATCCGATATTATAACAGCCTCGTGTTTTAATATCTCACGCTCGATATCCTCAAGACTCTCCTCACAGCTTATAGAAGCGCATATCCTGTATTTGTCATTTCTCACGCTCATTTTTGAAACAAGGTACTTAGCGTTCTTGTTTCCATAAACGATTATCATTCGCCGTGGAGGGTATACCGCCTGATATATCCAAGTGAAAACATAGCTCCACGCAAAGGCTATGGCCACCTGAATTACCGTCATAACAAGTATGGGCGCTATGTTGAGCCTGCCTCGTCCGATAAGAGAAACGAGTATAAATTCTATAAAATTCGCACCCAGCACACCCAGCACCTGCGAGCCAAAAAGCCCCGTGAATTTATCATATCCAAGACGGAAGCCGTTAAAGGTCTTTGCCATGGATATATAGAGCACCGCATAGATAGCCACCATAAGAATGTTACCATTATGCCAGAACGGGTCACGCATCGCCTTGTTGTAATAGTTGTTCCAAACCGTGTCGAAGCACTTCATAAAGGCACAGATTATAACAAGTGCGCTGAGATAGTTAAGTATCTTTTTGAACTGATCTCTGTTATTCAACAAAAAACCGCCTTTCTCTGCTGTTTTTGTTATCTGCTCAATGAGTAAAGTATAGCATACTTTTCGCCAATAATCAAGCATTACACACAATTTTCACCGACTGCCACCTTTTTCAGCCTGATTTTTCAAGATAATACCTGTATCTCCGTTCGATATAGTTTTAAGCTATGATAGACCATAAAATAAAAATTATTGATTTACTAGGAATTTTGTGTTATAATATACTTTGCAGAAAAATAAAAAATATATTTTTATATAGATAACAGAAAAGAGGAAAATAAATGAAGACCTGCGAGCTTTTCAAGAAAAAGACAACATTATCCTTTGAGGTGTTCCCACCAAAGAGTTCAACGCCTGTTGAGAGCATATACAGCACCATATCACAGCTCCAGCCACTTAACCCTGATTTTATCAGCGTAACATACGGAGCAGGCGGAAGCACGAACAATGCGACTATCGACATATGCTCGGCTATAAAAAATCACCACAAGATAGAGTCGGTGGCACATCTTCCATGCCTTTATCAGACAAAGGAACGAGTATTAGAACAGCTTGAAGAGATGAAGTCTGCGAACATCGAGAACATACTTGCTTTGAGAGGTGACAGAAACCCTGATTTTGAGCCGGCAGGTGATTTTCACTACGCTTCCGACCTTGTATCTTTCATAAAAGAACACAGCGACATGAACGTAATAGGCGCATGCTATCCTGAATGTCACCCAGAGTGCGACAGCATAGTAGATGATATAAAGCACCTGAAGGATAAAGTAGACGCAGGCTGTTCACAGCTTATCACCCAGCTTTTCTTTGACAACAGCACATTTTACGATTTCAGAGAAAAAACAGCCATAGCAGGGATAAACGTGCCTATTGAAGCAGGAATAATGCCTGTGACCAACAAAAAGCAGATACTTAGAATGACAACTCTTTGTCATGCGACCCTGCCGAAGAAGTTTCTAAAGATAATGGACAAATACGAGAACGACCCAATAGCAATGAGAGATGCAGGCATAGCCTATGCAGTATCGCAGATAGTAGATCTCATCGCCAATGATGTAGACGGAATACACCTTTACACCATGAACAATCCATATATAGCAGAGAAAATATGTGAAGCGGTGAAGTCGCTTTTCTGATCTACACAAACGCAAGCAGGCGGAGAATTGATCTCCGCCTGCTTTTTTGTTTTCCGCACAGACCAACTGTAGGGGCGAACAGTGTTCGCCCGTTTCATTTTTTCACGATCCTACTGATTATTACATTGTATAAACACTGCACCCAAATGTAGGGGATAGTTTATTGTGCCGCAAAATCACTTCGCTCTTTGGTTTTTTCACTCGTATAAGAAAACACAAAGCGGGTCAGAGCTTTACACTCCGACACCGCTTTATTATAGCTTATTATTCATATCTCAAAGCGTCGATAGGATTGAGCTTCGCCGCCTTTATGGACGGAATAAGTCCAAATACTATTCCAACTACCATTGAAAATACCACCGACACTACTATTGACGCCGAGGATATCGCCACAGGAACTTCCGCTACCTTCGCTATTACCTGCGAAAGCCCTATGCCCGTCAGCACACCGATTATTCCGCCTATGCTCGTAAGCACTGCCGCTTCTGTCAAAAACTGTGCAAGAATTCTCTTTTTCCTTGCTCCCAGTGCTTTTTTCAGTCCTATCTCTCTCGTTCTCTCTGTTACCGACACGAGCATAATGTTCATTACGCCTATACCGCCTACCAGCAGTGAGATGCTAGCTATCCATATAAGCATCTTATTAGTCGATGAACTCAGATCCTGCAATGACTTCGCCTGCTCCAGCAGGCTATCGCTCTTGTATTCCACAGAAGCGCTGGTTTCCTTGCTTTCGCCCTTTACAGCCGAAACGTTCTCGTTAAGAATATCCGCCGACTTTTTGCCCGCATTCGTCATCGAGTCCGTGTCCACAGCCTTTACGATACAGTTTTCTGGTTCGTCATAGCGGAAAACTATCCCCCAATCGTTTGTGGGGATAAAGACAAGTCCGCTTGATGTCTGATTGTATGTGTAGTAGTCCTCCACGGAGCTTATAACAGGCTCAAAGTTTGAATTTTTCACAGCCACGCCTATTACAGTGAACGGCTCGCCACTTATATCTATTACCTTTCCCACAGGGCTTTCACCCTGGAAAAGACCCTCTGCAAGCGTCTTGTCTACCACTGCCACCTTGTCAAATTTGGTAAAGTTTCTCTCCGCAAAGCCCTTTCCCTCAACTATCTCGTATCCAACAGTGTCAAAATAATCCTTGTCTACTCCGTATATAGTTGACGAATCCATTTTGTTGTTAAGATAAAACAGATTGTCAGGATTGTTTCTTGTGCGGTAAAAAGTGCTTGACTCCACCTCTTTAAGCTCGTTGATACGTTTTTTAGTGTCCGGTGTGAACATTGCCACATTAGACGGTGGCGCTTCATAAGAAAAGTCGCAAACAGTGTCGCCATTTGAAAGCTGGATCTTCACAGTGTTGTTTCCTGCGCCGATAAGATTGTTCTTTATCTGCTCATTTGTACCCTTGATAGTGGAAACTATAGCAATGATAGCCGCAATACCGATAATGATACCAAGCATAGTAAGAAACGAGCGTATCTTATGTGAAAGTATTCCCTTAAATGAAAGTCTGATATTTTCTATCATATTATCCGCCCCCTTTTAATACTCAGGATAAAGGACTTTGTCGGTCTCCTTTGTCCTTACGCCCTCTTTGACGTCCTTGCCGTATGGGAAGCATATCTTATCTTTCATAGAAAGTCCGCCCTTGACCTCGATATTAGTGCCATACATTATCTTGCCTGTTTTTATGTAGCTTTTCACAAGTCTGCCGTCCTTGTTGGCTTTCATTATATAGTAGTTTCCGTTTTCCTGCCTTACATAATGTATAGGCAGATAAACGCTGTCACTGGTCGTGGTGTCATTCACAAATGAAACGCCTACCCAGTCGCCCACGTTGAAATCCGTGCTGTCGCTGAGTTTAGCTTCTACAGTGTAGGTGGAGCTGTTAGGATTGTCACCCCAGTTGTTTGTCGAGTATGACGTAGGCTCGCTGCTTATCTTTGTTATCTCAGCGTCAATGCTCATTCCCGTGCTGTATGAGTTCACCATAACAGTGTTTCCCACAGCCGCTCTGTCAAGATTAAGCTCGCCCACACTAAAAGTAACGGAAACTCCACCCTCGCCCTCGATTATTGCGAAAACGTCATCATCAGAGCTGTCACCACTGTAGTCCGTGCTGTCGTCTGTAATGTCCTTATCGTCTTTATCGTCACCATCGTCCGAATTATCACCCTCTGCGGCAGCGTCGCTTACAGTGCCTATCTTTTTAACGACTCCGTCGATAGTAGCCACTACCTTGCCGTCTGTCTTTTTCTTCAAAGCGTCATTGTAGTCAAGCTTTGCAGACTTAAGGTTAAGCTTTAAGCTCTTTATCTCGTCCTCTTTTTCTGATATCATTTTCTTTATCTCTGCACGGCTGTGCATATAGTCCTCAGAGCCTGAATTTGCACCGTCCGTCTGTGACGGGTCAGCAGGAGTGACATCTATGCCGGCGTCATTATCATCATAATCACCGTTATCAGGTATATCCGCATCACCGCCATTGTCGATATCATCAGTATCATCGCTGTCGCCAGCACTGTCATCACTGCGGTCTGAGCCTGCAGGCACAACGATAGAGAACTTGCCGAACTGCTCCACAGAAGTGTCAAGAGAAAGCGTACCGCTTTCCTTGTCCTCAGTTATCCCCTGCGAAACTGTCCAGTCTGCAAGAGCCTTTTTGCCAATTGTTTCATGGTTGACTATCCACTTGTATATAAAGTTTGAATTATCATCATAAACGCAAAGCTCCGCATAAGCCCCCGTTGTCTTTATCCTTTCAAGAAACGCTCTGGATACCTTTGTGTTCCTGTTGCAGTTTATAATGTAAGGATCGTCCTTTGTGCCTGCATTTTTCGTCTGGAAAACAGCCTTTACAACGTCCACAGTTTCCACAGGCTCAGGAGTTGGCTCAGGATCTGGAGTTGGCTCTGGGTCTGGTTCCGGCTCTGGTTCCGGCTCAGGCTCTGGATCGTCAGGCTCTTGCGGTGCGTCCTCAGAAGGCTTTAAAAGCTTGTATTTAGCAAGCTCCTTTTCAGCCATTTTGATGTTCTGCTCGCAGACCTTTACCTGATTTTCTTTCTGTGAAAGCTCCAGCTCCACCACCGTCATGTCATATTCAAGTATAGTGTCGCCCTTTTTCACAGTGTCGCCCTTTTTTACAAACACCTTTTTAACAAGCTTCTCGTTGTCAAGAGTAATTCTCTGAGCATTGGCAGAAACTATCTGCCCGTCCATGTTCACTGAGCTGTCCCACTCGTAACTATCCGCAGTTTCCGCCATAAGGTCAACAGGAACTACCGACACAACAGTTTTCTTGTCCTGATTTTTCTTATATTTCATTGCTCCCGCATATCCGCCTCCGCCAAGGATAGCTATGCACAGGAGTGTTATTATTACCTTTTTCATTCCTGCTCACCTGCCTTTTCTCCATGAAGCTCGCCATCACGGATATACATTATCCTCTTTGCACATCTTGCAATGTCAGGCTCGTGTGTTATCATAACGATAGTAACACCGTCGTCATTAAGCTCCTTGAAAAGCTCCATTACCTGATCGCCCGACTTTGTGTCAAGAGCGCCTGTGGGTTCGTCTGCAAGAAGAAGCTTTGGATTGTTGACTATCGCCCTTGCAATAGCCACCCTCTGCTTCTGACCGCCTGAAAGCTGAGTAGGCTTGAACATCATTCTCTGTGCAAGCCCCACCTTTTCAAGAGCCGCCTTTGCTCTCTGACGTCTTTCTCTTTTGCCTACCCCCGCATAAAGCAGCGGAAGCTCCACATTTTCAAGTGCTGATTGTCTAGGGAGCAGATTAAAGTTCTGAAATACAAAACCTATCTTCTTGTTTCTTATCTCCGAAAGCTTTCTATCCTTTGCCTGCATAATGTCACAGCCGTCAAAAACAAAGCTTCCCTTTGTCTGCTTGTCAAGACAGCCTATAATGTTCATAAGCGTAGACTTTCCCGAGCCTGACGGACCCATTATCGCCACATATTCCCCCTCTGAGACATCAAGGGAAATATCCTTAAGCACAGGCACAGCTTCCTTGCCCTGCAAATAATCCTTGTAGATATTTTTCAGTTCAAATACCATTGCAAGCCCTCCTTATTCAGCGAAAGCTGCGTCAGCATCAGCAGCGTCGGCATTCTCACCGTCTGCATTTTCCTCTTCACCGTAAAGCTTGTTGAAGTATTCTTCTATCTCCTCGTCCGTCATGCTTGCAAGCATATCCTCGTCTATAGCCATGCCGTCCTCATCACTTCCGTCAAAAGCGATGTCCTCGTCACCGCCCTCGGTATCAGCGTCACTGTTGTCGTTCGTGCCAAGGTCATTAGGTGGAACAGACACGTCAGCCTCATTTGTGGTAGCCGTCATGCCCTCCTCGATAGACTTGTCAGGGTATGCGATATAATCGCCCTTTTCAAGACCTGACTTTATCTCGCAGTCACCGTTATCCTCGTCCTTCTGACCTATCTCAACATATCTCTTTTCTATCTTTCCGTCCTTGTCCTTAGCCCAAACGTAGTTCTTTTTGCCGTCCTTGCAGATAAAGTCGGAATATAGCCATATGCCCGTCTTGTTTATAGAAGTGTCCTGACCGTTGTCTATCTCGATAAGAACGTGCTGACCGAGCATAAGTCCGTCAAAGCTCTCAGGCTTAACATAGAAAGCGTAGTTTGAAGACTGGCTCATCTCATCGCTTGAACCGAAGCTGTATATATCATCACCAGAATTTTTCTGCGGACTTGTGTCAACAGAAGTTATCTCGCCCTTCCAAGTGGAATCATCAAGCCTTGACTTTACGATAACAGAAACACCCTGCATGATATCTTTGCTGTTCTGCTCGTTGAATCTGCCCTTTATTCTGTAGTCGCCCTCTTCTGTTATCTGCATTATAACGTCGCCGCCGTCCTGCTGAAGCTTGTCCACCGTCTTGACGTTCTTTACAGTTCCGTCGATAGAAGCGGTGACGTATGCGTTCTTTGTGGAAGCCTCCAGCTTTTTGATCTCAACGTTTTTAGCCTTTATATCATATTCGTTCTTAGCATTGTCGCTCTGCAAAGAAAGGATCTGGGTCGTGTATGACACAGCAGCGTCCTGATCGGCGTTTTTCTTTTCCTTTTCAAGCTCAGCTATCTGGCTCTTATTTGAAGCTATCTCGTTCTGGAGCCTCTCCACCTCGAGCTTAGCCTGCTCAAGCTGAAGATTTATAGCCTCAACGTCATATGTAAGAAGCTTGTCACCCTTTTTAACAGAGTCACCGTCCTTAACAAGTATCTCGTCCACCGTCTTTGAGCTGTCATACTTTACGTCCACAGACTCCTGCGCCTCAACAACGCCCAAAAACGAGCAATTAGAAAGCTTGAAGTCCGACACTGTGTTAAGCGACGATACCTTCTGCACATATACCTTCTGTGAGCTTTTTGAGCCTCCCTTGCCGGTCTTTTTCCATACGAAAAAGCCTCCCACACACACTGCGCAGACGATAACAAGCACTATTATAACAGTGCATATCCTTTTTTTCGTGGTCATTGCAATACCTCCGTTTGTGATTTTTTCAAAACAGCATAAAAAAAATCCGCCTGACAGCAGCCAGACGGATAAAACAGCCCCACTCTCCCCATAAGGGTATAGCATGAGCGTATTATTCTTTGTTATCTTGCTGTCCTGTTGTCTTTTGTTCTTATCTGTTTTTATGTATACATTATACCATAAAAAGAATACAAGTCAATAAAAAAAGACGTTGTTTTAAGAAACTCATAAGAATTTCCCTCATCTATAAAGACGTGCAATAACAAAAAAAGTTGCAAACAAAAAAAATTTCTCGTACTATCCCGCAGAGGCACCTGATGTTTTTAAACACTCTCGGTGCAAACAGCATTCACCAATACAGATTGTAACAAATCACCCCAACAAAAAAAGGGCAGCCCACGCCGCCCTAATATGTATTATTTTTTCTTAGCCATAAGCCCTATCATTATAAGCACTACCACCGCACCGCCGCCGATACAGCCGAAAAGCACCCAATCGGTCTCAGTGTTCTGGGTGGAGTTTTTCTGCGCCTTGATAACCTCCTGCTCCGCCATAGCCTCCGCCGCAGAGCTTTCCGTCACAATGGAGCTGTCCTCCGTCTGAGGGCTGTCCGCATACACCGCCCACGGTATTATCATCATAAGCGACATCACAGCCGCTCCAAGCCCCGACAAAAGCTTTCTTGTCCTCATATAAAAAGACCTCCTCCGATACGCCATTTATCAACAGCAAAGCTTTATCACAGAGCTGCTCAAAGTTTTCCTCATTCAATTATACACATTTTCCAATAAAATTACAAGCAGAATTTTGTACAAATCATACATTCGTTTACACAACAATATACACAACACCTCACGAATTACAAATAAATCGCTGTAAATTTTGATTTATCAGTTTATTAATTGTGTATTGTCACAAAAATATATAGCAAAATTCATCAAAAATAGCATTGAAAATCTTGTTCATATGTGATATAATAACGAATAGCAACATACTGTTCACACTTTACTTGTAAGGAGGTCTTTATTTTGGAAGAACGTATGCAAATTATACAGGCAGCAGGCAACAGCAAGATACAGATAGGCGTTATACCGGGTCACTATGCAACTAACCACTCGCATATCAATTATTATGTAGATATAACATCTCTTAAAACTGGTTATAAAATGGCAAAGGAAGCCGCAAAGGCATTGGCAGCCACCTATGTTTCAACACATATCGACACTATCATATGCCTTGAAGGCACAGAGATCATCGGTGCCTTTCTCGCTGAAAGCCTTGGCGAAAGCGGCATAAACAGCGGTGCAGACGTAAATGTAGTAACGCCTGAGCTAAACGCTGTAAATCAGATGATATTCAGAGATAACACTCAGAAGAAGATATGGGGCAAACAGGTGCTTCTGCTTATCGCTTCCGTTTCAACTGGAAAGAGCATAAACAGAGCAATGGACTGTCTGAAATACTATAACGGCAACCTTGTAGGAATAGCTTCCATATTCTCCGCTATCAAAGAGAACAACGGCACTGCTATCCACGCCCTTTTCACAGAAAAGGATCTGCCTGATTACATGACATATACATCATCAGAATGCCCAATGTGCAAATCAGGACAGAAGGTCGACGCTTTGGTAAACAGCTTCGGCTATTCAAAGATATAGCTTGTAACTTCATTCTCCATAAAAATAACGTTAAAGGGACGGAATTTGACTTCCGTCCCTTTTTCTTTTGCCAAAATGTCAAATCAACGGGCGAACACTGTTCGCCCCTACATACAAACAGCGTATTTACGTCGTTTGTAGGAAATTGAGGCGTCACGCTTGTTTGAGCCTTTTTTTCTTTTGCAAATAATGTGTAGGGGCGACCTGAGGTCGCCCGCTTTGTTTCACCGCTATGACGTCTACTTTAACCAAACAAATGTGAAAACTTCTTTTTAAGCCCAGCCTTGTCAAAACCAAGACCAAGCACTATATAAAGTATCGAGCTTGCAAGCACCTGTATGCAGTAAGCAGGAGTCTGACCGAAAGCCGAGATTATTGCGCTCTTTGAAAAACCGCCTGCCATAAAAATTCCCTCATAAAGACTGTAGCATACCACGCATATAACAAGTGCAGGGATAATTCCAAGCAGATTTCTCACGCAGATTATTTTCTCTGTCTTTCTTGAAAAGCAAAGGGCAGTTATAGCCTTTATAACGATAGTTCCAGGGAGCCATACCACAAATCCTGAAAGTCCGTCTGCAAGACCTGCTCCGATAGCGCCTGCCGCCATTGCATAAGGTGTAGGAAGCATCGAAGCCGCAAGATAAATAAGTCCGTCACCTGCGTGTGTGTAGCCTGCACCCGTAGGAATGTGAAGCCATGCCGTAAGAACATATATCATTGCCGCAAAAAGACCTGTCACACAAATAAGCTGAATATGCTTTGTTGAATTTTTTACCTGAACTGTTGTACTCATTATTATCACTCCAATTTAATTTCTATCCTTATTTTATACCTCCAGACTATGATTTGCAAATGCCTCAGTTTCGCACTTTTTCCACCGTAGATTGTATCTTTTGCACAATCCAAAAGTCCTATCCCAACATCACATTTGTGCATCAAAGCAATACAATATCCCACAATAATTTTACAATAACATGACAAAATCAATTATGCACAAAACCAAGCTGTCATATAGGCTTTCTTTTGTGCTATAGGTAGAAGATAAAAAGGCGTAAAAAAAGAGCGGTCATAGTCAAGACCACTCCACTTTGCAAAACATAAATCATCAAATTGTAGGGGACGGCGCCCCCGACGTCCCGATACTTCTTTTCCCTTAAATGTTACCGAGAAATCACAAGCCCTAATACCTAGATAACGTAATCATCTATCCTTGCATTTTCCTGATTTACAAGGTCCTGCAAGGTAATGCCGTCAACAACACCATTTATAGCACCGTAAAGCTTTTTCCATACCGTCAGCGTTGCACAGCAGTCCTGACGTGGACAGGTATTTTCTTCCCCCTCCAGACAAGCCACAGGAGCAAGACTTCCCTCTGTGAGCCGAAGTATCATTCCCACAGTGTATTCCGCAGGCGTTTTTGCCAGCTTGTATCCGCCCCCTGCACCACGAACGCTCTTTACAAAGCCCGCTCTTGCAAGAATGGATATTATCTGTTCAAGATACTTGTCGCTGATGTCTTGTCTTTCAGCGATCACTTTGATAGGCACATATCCGCTCTGCTCATGTAAAGCAAGGTCAAGCATAAGCCTCAGTGCATATCTTCCCTTTGTGGATATTTTCATCAGCGTCAGATCCTTTCATAAATCCTATAGAAAATCTATGATTAATTATATATCATATTTGTAAAAATGTCAAGCAAAAACCACCGCAAAGGGCGTATTTACAAAAAACTTCTTTTTACCCTCTTTATTTTTCTCAAAAAGTAGTGTATAATACAATTAAGTATACAAGTTCACAGTAAAGAAAATAAAGGGAGGTCAAAAGCTATGAAAAACAAGCTTAAAGTAAATATTTATAACCGTACATACAATCTGCTTTCCGAAGAGTCGCAGGAGTATACCAATAAACTTGCGTTGGTGATAAATTCAAAGATAAAAGGCATGATGAAAGCTATCCCGAGCCTTTCCGTTCAGGACGCCGCAGTGCTGACAGCACTTGATTGTCTTGACGAGCTTAGCAAGGCAAATCAGAATATCGAAAATATCCGCACCCAGATAAAGGACTATGTTGACGACGCAGGCAGAGCAAGAAGCCAGGCTGACGAAGCTCAGAAAGAAATAAGAGAGCTTCAGGCAAAAGTCCATGACCTTGAAGAACAGCTCGAAGCACGCACAGTTGTAAAAAGAGAGCCTGAGGACGAAGTTATAAACGCAAACGAGCTTCTTTCGCAGGAGATAAAGAACGCTATCGAAAGACCTGTCCACCCTAATCAGCCTAACAACGGCAATTTTGTCGGCACAGTGAATTACAGACCCGAGGGAGGAAGCCATTAATGGCTCACAAAGCTGAGATACTTGCCCCCTGCGGTTCTTTTGAAACTCTCGAAGCCGCCCTTAGAAGCGGCTGTGACGCAGTTTATCTCGGGGGAGAGAAATTCTCCGCCAGACAAAATGCCGCCAATTTCACAGATGAACAGCTAAAAGAAGCCGTAAGGCTCTGTCACCTGCGAGGTGTAAAGGTCTATCAGGCGATAAACACTGTTGTCTTTGACGAACAGCTCGAAGAGTGCAAAAAAGCCGTCAAATTTGCCGCAGAAATTGGCGTTGACGGACTTATCACCCAAGACCTGGCCCTTGTGAAAATATGCCGTGAATGTTGCCCCGACCTTGAATATCACGCCTCCACCCAAATGACCATTCACAGCGAAAGCGGTGTGAAAATGGCTAAAAAGCTCGGCTTTTCAAGAGCCGTCCTGTCAAGAGAGCTTCCCGAGCATACCATAAAAGACCTCACCGCCCTTGGCATCGAAACAGAGGTCTTTGTACACGGCGCACTTTGTATGTCCGTGTCAGGTCAGTGCTATATGAGTGCGTTGATAGGTTCGAGAAGTGCCAACAGGGGACTTTGTGCACAAGCGTGCAGACTTCCCGCGCAAGGGGATAAGATAACAAAGGGGCAGGAGCGTTACGCCCTCTCTCTGAAAGATATGTCCTATGTTGATAAGCTCCAAAGACTCGAAAAGGACGGAGTTTCCTCTCTTAAAATAGAGGGCAGAATGAAGCGCCCCGAATATGTTGCGGCGGCAGTGAACTGCTGTAAAAATTCTCTCGAAAACAAGCCTTATGACCTGAAAGTCCTTGAAGCTGTCTTTTCCCGCGGTGGCTTTACAGACGGATATTACAATGGCAGATTAGGCAGAGAAATGTTTGGCACAAGGCAGAAAGAGGACGTTTCCGCCACCGCCAAAATTCTTCCCGAACTTCATGAGCTTTACCGCAGATGTGAAAAGCGCACAAAAGCCTTTTTCACCATAAAGCTTCAGGAAAGTTCTCCGGCGGAGCTTTCTCTCCGTGACAGCGAGGGAAACACCGTGACCGTTTACGGCGATATACCACAAAAAGCCTTGAAAAAGGCATGCGACAGCGACTATGTAAAAAAACAGCTCTCCAAGCTTGGGGACACCATATACGAGTTCGGAGGACTTGAAGCCGCCATAGGCAAAGACCTTGCCTATCCAGCTTCCGCACTTAATGACCTAAGACGGCAGGCGGTAGAAAAGCTTGACCAGAAGCGTATAGACTTTTTCACCCATACCGCCGATTTTACCGACAAAGCACTTGCCGATCTTCCTACCCTGCCAAAAGCCTATGAACACAAAAAGATCCGCATAATGCTCTCAAAGCTCTCTCAGCTTGAGGGTGTTGACCTTGACAAAGCAGAGCTTGTGGGCGTGCCAATAGAGATAGCGTCAGAAGCGGTAAAGATCGTGTCCGACAAAAGCAAGCTTATGATAATAATGCCACGCTTCACATTCGACGAGAAAGCCCTATGTGAAAAGCTTTCAGCCGCAAAAGAAGCAGGCATAACAAAAATGCTCGCCATGAATATCGGCCACTGCCTTATTGCGAATGACCTTGGCTTTGAGCTTCACGCAGGCTATTCATTCAATCTCTGCAACTCAGCCGCATTGGACGAGGTAAAAAAACTTGGTGCAAAAGACTGCACAGTGTCCTTTGAGCTTAAAGCGTCGCAGATAGAAAAGTTAAAGAAGCCCATCGAGATAGGCTTTGTGGCATACGGCAGACTTCCCCTTATGCTCACAGCAAACTGTCCTATAAGAAACGATATGGGCTGTAAAAACTGCAAGGGCAAGCTTTTTGACCGCACAGGCAGAGAGTTTCCGGTGAGATGTCCAAAGGGCAGAGATTGCGCAGAGATACTAAATTCCGATATTTTGTATCTTGCAGACAAGCTGACGGATTTTGACAATGCCGACTATATGGAGCTTCACTTCTATGAGGAGAACGCCCACAGGATAAACGAAATAATAAAAGCCTACAGTGGCGAAAGGGGTGCAAAGCCCGAAAACGCCACCAACGGCCTATACTACAGAGGAGTTTTATAAAATGAGATTACTTATAAAAAAGCTTAAGGAAAATGCAGTTATCCCTGCAAGACAAACAGAATTTAGCGCAGGCTATGACCTTTGTGCCTGCACAGACGCACCCGTAACCATAAAAGCAGGTCAGACCGAGAAAATACACACAGGCATATCAGCCGAGGTTCAGGGTGAGAAAAACTGCGTTCTTCTTATCTATGCAAGAAGCTCACTGGCATCAAAGTTCGGCATTGCCCCTGCAAACTGCGTTGGCGTTGTTGATTGGGACTACAGAGGCGAGATAATCTGCGCTCTCCACAACAGTTCAGACAAGGACTACACCATAAACAGTGGCGACAGGATCGCACAGCTTGTGATAACCCCTGTTTTCACTCCCGAAGTAGAGGAAGTAACAGAGCTTTCCGATACAGAACGTGGTGCAGGCGGCTTTGGCTCAACAGGCAAATAAGAATGGTGAAAACTGCATATGAAAATTTACAACGTTAAAATAAAGACCATGGACAGCGACAGACGTGTTATTGAAAACGGCTGGGTGGAGATAACAGACGGCATTATTTCCGCTGTAGAAAGCGGCTCTCCCGAAGCTGTCACAGCCGAGGACATAGACGGCAACGGCAGAACAGTTTACCCTGGTTTTATCGACATTCACACACATCTTGGACTATCCACAAGCGGCGTAGGCATGGAGGGCGAAGATTTCAACGAGGAATCTGAACCATGCACAGCACATATCCGCATTGTTGACGGCATAAACCCCATCGACTATTCCTTTGAGCTTGCAAGAAAAGCAGGTGTAACATGCTGTCTTGTATCCCCAGGCTCAGCAAACCCTGTCGCAGGCAGTATTGCAGCAGTAAAAACCTATGGCAAGCGAATAGATAAAATGCTTGTAGGCACAGTTGGAATGAAATTCTCAATGGGTGAAAACCCTAAACTCACCTATTCTGACAAAGAGGACGCCCCCTACACCCGAATGGCAGTGGCAGGCATAATAAGAGAAGCACTTATAAAGGCGCAGAAATACGGTGAAGCGGTCGAGCGTGCAATGGGAAGCGAGGAGGATATGCCGGAGTTTGACATGAAGTCGGAGGCTCTGCTCCCTGTTCTCAGAGGCGAAGTCAAGGCGCATTTTCACTGTCACAGGGCGGACGATATTTTCACCGCCATAAGGATAGCGAAAGAATTTGAGCTTGACTATGTGCTTATACACTGCACTGACGGTCATATCATAGCTGACGAGCTTGCAGAGGAAGATGCAAGCTGTGTGATAGGTCCTGTAATATGCGACAGGTGCAAGCCTGAAATGGCAAATCTTACCCCGGCAAACGCAGGCATACTTTCTTCTCACGGCATAAAGGTAGCTATCTGCACCGACCACGCAGAAGTGCCGATAGAATATCTGCCATTGTCAGCGGCTATTGCAGTAAAAAACGGTCTTGACTATGAAAAAGGTCTTGAGGCTATCACCTGCACAGCGGCAGAGATAGCAGGCATATCCGACCGGGTAGGCTCTGTAAAGACAGGGCTTGACGCAGACCTCACCCTATTCAGCGGCGACCCCCTTGATGTAATGGTATCACCTGACATGGTGATATGCGGTGGAAAAATAATTTGATATGATACCAATGCGGAACGGTTTTCGTTTCGCATTTTTTATTTGCGTTATCCGCAATTTGTCATTTTTAACCATATAGGGGCTGGCGCCCTCGACAGCCCACACCTGTTTGCCTGTCCATTCTTGCGGTAACCATACAAAGTTCGGCACGTTGTTTCAAAATGCCATATGGCACATATACACAATATTGCGAAACATAACCACTAAAAATTATTGCACAAACCCCAATAACCCCACAAATGGCGGTAGGGGCGAACAGCGTTCGCCCACCTTTATTCACCTACATGGTTTGTACAAATTCAACCCTCGCAACTCCTCGAAACGGGACGTCGTATTTCTGCAAAGCAGAAATTGCGCTGCTCCCCTACAGGTATTCGGGCAAGTTTCTGCCGCCGCAAAATCGCTCCGCTCTTTGCGGATATACGTTTTGCTTTGGGATAGAATAGCGGTGCAGATTGTGTTACTCCGATATTTCTTTTGTCTGATAGCTTATTTCTATATGCTTTTAATACTACAATCTGCACCTAGTCGGCTATCGCCGAATGAGGCTCTGCCTCATACTCCGCTAGGGGCTTTGCCCCTAGACCCCACAAGCCCTCCAGCGCCGAGCTTGAGCGTGCGCTTTATCTATCGCTTCGCTCGGTGCTTGGGGGCAGCTTTGCTCATTCCTCATTCCTAATTCCTCATTCCTAATTCCTAACTCCTCACTTGATCGTTTCTTTTACTTAAAATGCACAAAAATGCTTGAAAAATATCAAAAAATTTGCTATAATATTATTGATTATATCCGTATGCTTCAACAGCACCGAAAGGGAGTGACTTTTTTGCCGAAATTTGAAAGCGGTATGGAAAATATGGCGGATATGTTCGTCTTTGAAACAGGCGACCTTCTGGAAAAGTTGGACGAGATCCTTATGCGCACCGAGCAGGAAGACTCTATCTCCTCCGATGATATCAACGAGATATTCCGTACCATGCACACTATTAAAGGCTCTGCCGCCATGATGAGTATGCACAATATGTCTACCCTTGCCCACTCAGTTGAGGATCTCTTCTACATTATCCGTGAAGACCCTACTGTGAAATATGACAAGCCTGCTCTCTATGAGCTTCTTTTCTCGGCTTCTGATAATCTTAAATCTGAGCTTGATTCACTCTATGACGACGCTCCGCTCACCGATTTTTCAGAGCTTGAAAATAAGATACACGCCTTTGCTGCCACCATGAAAGGTCAGCCTGCAGGCGATAGTCCCGATATCTCATCAGCCGATACCGCCACCTATGAGGGGCTTTTCCCTGATGATGAAAAAGAGGGCGTTCTCACCTATAAGGTCACATATTCCGAAAGCTGTGCAATGCCTGATATGCGTGCATTGGTGCTTTTGCGTGCCTTAGGTAAAATGTGCGAGGTAATAAAAACTTTCCCTGAGGATCTTGACGCCGACAATGCAGGGGACGAGATATCCAAAAAGGGACTTTACATAAAGCTTATCACCGATGACCCGAATGGCGTTCTTGACCTTATGAAAAACGCCGTGAACGTTGACAAAGCTGAGCAGGTGAAAAAGCCTGAGCAACCTGCTAACGCAGCCAAAAAACCTCAGCCTGCCCAAAAGTCTGCTCCAGAAAAGTCAGCCCCAAAGCCTGCTCAGCCTGCAAATGCAGTCCCCAAAAAGCATGCCGAAAAGCATGAGCAGTCCATGATATCCGTCAAGCTCGATAAGCTCAACAGACTTCTTGATCTTGTGGCTGAGATCGTTATAACCGAAGGTTCTGTTATCTCCTCTCCCGACCTGAAAAAAGCCGAGATAAACCTTGACCGCTTCAATAAATCCTCCCGTGAGCTGAAAAAGCTTACCGATGAGCTTCAGGACGTTGTAATGTCCATACGAATGGTTCCTGTTTCCACAGCATTTCAGAAGATGAACCGTGTTGTCAGGGATATGAACCAAAAGCTTAAAAAGAACGTTACTCTTGTGTTTGAAGGGCAGGAAACGGAAGTGGATAAATCTATCGTAGATATCCTCAATGACCCCCTTATGCACATTGTGAGAAACGCAGTTGACCACGGCATAGAAGACCCCGAAGTCCGTGCAAAAGCAGGCAAGACCGAGCCTGCCACAGTTACTCTAAGCGCAGGCTATGACTCCAACGAAGTGGTCATCTCCTGCCGTGACAACGGCGCAGGAATGGATACCGCAAAGCTTATGGCGAAAGCCAAGAAAAATGGTATGCTCACGAAGCCTGAGAATGAATATACCGACAAAGAGATATTCAATTTTGTTGTGGCCGCAGGCTTTTCCACCAATGATAAAATAACCGAATATTCAGGCAGAGGCGTGGGAATGGACGTTGTAAAGAAAAACCTTGAGAAAGTCGGCGGAAAGCTCTATGTTGACTCCAAGTTTGGCGAAGGCTCTGTCTTTACTATAAGGATACCACTTTCTCTGTCTATCCTTGACGTTTTAAGCGTTGACGTAGGGGGCGAGAATTTCTCTCTGCCTGTTTCCGCAGTTTCCGAAGCTTTCTCCTGCAAAGCCGAAAGCTTTATCACCGACCCCGAGGGCAACGAGTTTATAATGCTCCGTGAAAAATGTCTGCCTCTTATCAGAATGAGCGACCATTTTGATATACCAAATGCCGAAAAGGACGTAACAAAGGGCATAATGCTCTGTTGTAAAGACGGTGGCAAGGAAGCCGTCCTCATGGCAGACAGGATAACAGTTGACCAGCAGGTGGTAGTAAAACCGTTCTCACCTCTCCTTGACGCCTATCCCCTCAAGGAATCAGGCATGGCAGGCTGTTCGGTCCTCGGTGACGGCAGTATAACCATAATACTGGATATGAAAGAATTTCTCGGCAATTATGACTTCCGAAAGGGTGAACAAAGATGTCAGAACAGGATATAAACGAATTTTGTCAGAAGGGCGGAAAAATACTCTCCTTTGTTTCTGATGAAAAATATTACGCCTTTGAGGTAAAAGATGTCACCGATATAATAGGGCTTCTCCCCGTCACAAGACTCCCGAAAACACCAAAGTTCATAAAAGGCGTTATAAATCTGCGAGGAAAAGCCGTTCCCGTGATAGATCTCCGCCTGCGCCTTGGACTGCCCGAAGGGGAGTATGACAACAGAAGCAGTACCATAGTGATAGAAGTCGGCTCAAATCAGGCTGGCATAATATGCGATAAGGTCTTGGACGTTGAGGATATCCTCCCCCAGCAGACCGCCGTGTCGCCCGTAAAAAACAGCCTTGTAAAATGCTTTATAAACGCAAACAACAAAAACATATCCCTGCTTGACCCTGATATTCTGGTCAGAACAAACAGGTAAAACATAATAACAAGGAGGAAGAGGAATGCTGTCACGTCTTGAGATCTCTCAGTCAGACTTTGACGAGCTTACTGCATTCATAAAAGAAAAATACGGCCTTGACCTTGCAAGGAAAAAGTCTATCGTTGAAAGCAGGCTGAGCAACTATGTATTGGACTGCGGCTTCAACAGCTTTTCAGAATATCTCAGCGCCGTCTACAGCGATGAAACAGGCAGAGAAACTGCCAACCTTATAAACCGCCTTACTACCAACCATACATATTTCATGCGTGAAACGGACCATTTCCAACACTTCATGGAGAAATTTCTCCCCTATGCCGAAAAAAACGTCCTCGATCATGATATGCGTATATGGAGTGCAGGCTGCTCATTCGGCAACGAGCCATATAATCTTGCCATGTGTATGGACGATTATTTCGGCTTTGACCGCCGTTTCTGGGACTTGAAAATACTTGCCACGGATATCTCCCTTAACGCACTGCGTTCTGCCAAAAACGGCATTTATACCAGTATGTCCATAAAGAATATCCCCGAAGATTGGCGTAAAAAGTATTTTCACCCATATTCAAACACAAAGGATCTCTGGCAGGTCAGCGATACAATAAGGCAGAATGTTGAGTTTCGCTACCACAATCTTATGGATGATTTCACTTTCAAAAAGAAATTCGACCTTATCGTCTGCCGTAACGTCATGATATATTTTGACGACGATACAAAAGCCGAGATATGCAGAAAATTCTATGACGCAATGGAGGAGGGCGGCTATTTCTATATCGGTCACGCAGAATCAGTGCCGAAGTATATGCCTTTTGTAAAAGTTGCCCCTGCAATATACCGCAAGCTGGGAGGGGATAAAAAATGACGCCTCTCTTTCTTGTGATAACTGAAAACAAAGCCTTTGCACAGCTTTGCAGAAAAGCCCTTACAAACGCAGGCTTTCAAAGCTCAAAGCTTGCCTCAGCCTGCCTTAGCAACGGCAGAAAAAGCGTCACTGCCCTTTCTCCCGACTATGTTCTTCTCGACGGTGATTGCCAAGACAATATGGACGACTACATCATAAGCCTTGCCCCACGATATTCTGTGCCTATAATCTATCTTACCATTCAGCATAACAATAAATATCCCATGATGCAGGCAGGTGCCATAGACGTCGTATATAAACCTGACGGCACTCCGTCTGATAACGAGCGTTTTCAGAAACGCTTTGCCGAAAGCATACAGCGCCTTGAAAAAGCAAGAGCTAATTCTGTTGTGCATATACCTGCCATAAATACCTCCAGAATAATAGCCATAGGCGGTTCAACAGGCTCAACGGAAGCCCTGAAAGCTATCCTTAAAGACCTCCGCCACGACCTGCCTCCTATAGTGGCAGTCCTGCATATGCCTGCAGGCTATACAAGGATATATGCCGAACAGCTATGCACTGAGACTGGTCACAACGTTGTGGAAGCCAAAAGCGGTCTGTATCTCAGCCAAGGCATGGTGGTAATAGCGCAGGGCGGTCAGCACCTTAGATTGTTCAAGGATAAAAAAGGCTATTTTGTCACCTCTGAAGCAGGTGTAAAGGTTTCAGGTCACTGTCCGTCAGTTGACGTGCTTTTTGACTCTGTGGCATACAGCGCAAAGCGTAACGCTATAGGCGTTATCCTCACCGGCATGGGCTGTGACGGTGCAAAGGGTATGCTCAACATGAAGAAAATGGGAGCATATAATATCGGACAGGACGCAGAAAGTTCCATAGTCTATGGTATGCCCAAAGCCGCATATGAAAACGGCTCAGTGTCAAAGCAGTGTCCCCTTGACAAGATAGCACAGGAGATACATTATCGCATCGACAGCGGCTTATGATAAAATATAACAAGGAGGGATAGCTGTGGAAAACAGCAGATATCTCATTTTCACCTCAGCAGGGCGAAGCTTTTCACTGCCCTTTGAGGATATAAAAATAATCATAGCGGCGCAGACCCCAACTCCCGTGCCTGATTTTCCCGACTATGTGCCGGGAACAGTGGTGAACGAGGGCGAGGTAGTGCCTGTCATAGACCTGCGCAGACGTTTCCACTATGAGCCAAAAGAGATCTCCGACAGAGATTGCATAATAATCACAATGGGCGAAGAAGTTTCCGTAGGGCTTTTGTGCGACAACGTAGCAGGCTTCACGGATATTCCCGAGGATAAGCTGTGTAAAGCCCCAAACGTCAACGAAGAAGCCTGCGCAGATTTTCTAAAAGGAGAATTTCTTCTGGAGGGCAAGCCATGCTATGTCCTTGACAGCGAAAAAGTAATAAAGCTCAGCGACCGTGAAAAGGTAGCAAATACAGAGCGAAAGGATAAATAAAAATGAGAGAGATAAACGTTTCAGAAGTAGAAGAACTTGTAAGAGAGCTGTGCATAAAAGCCAATCTGTATCTTCCTGAGGATATGGAAAGCTGTATAGAGTGCAACGCCAGGAAAGAGCAGTCCCCGGTGGGAAAGAACGTCTTTGCTGATATCCTTGACAATATGAGAGTAGCAAGAGAAGAAACTATCCCTATCTGTCAGGACACAGGCATGGCAGTTATCTTCATGACCATAGGACAGGACGTGCATTTTGTAGGCGGTTCGCTGAATGAAGCCATAAACAAAGGCGTAGCAAGAGGCTATACAGAGGGCAGACTGCGTTGTTCCATAGTATCCGACCCATTGGAAAGAGTAAACACAGGGGATAATACACCGCCTGTTGTGCATCTTAAAATAGCAGAGGGCGAAAAGGTAGAAATAATGGTGGCACCAAAGGGCTTTGGCAGCGAAAATATGTCACAGCTTAAAATGATGACCCCGTCAGTTACCGAGGACGAGATAGTGGATTGGGTAGTGTCAGTGTGTGCAAAAGCAGGTTCTAACCCATGTCCGCCAATAGTCATAGGCGTAGGCATAGGCGGCGACTTTGAAAAGTGCGCATACCTTGCAAAGAAAGCACTGTGCAGAAGCGTGTCGGAAAGAAATCCAAAGGAACGTTATGCAAAGCTTGAAGCGAAAATGCTGGAGAAGATAAACCTCCTTGGCATAGGACCACAAGGCTTTGGCGGCACACAGACCTGCCTTGCAGTAAATATAGAAGAAGCACCGACCCACATTGCAGGTCTGCCGGTGTCAGTGAATGTAGGCTGTCATGTGACAAGACACGCAAGCGGAGAGATATAAGGGCATAATGTGGGAGCGAACGGTGTTCACCCGCATTTTCCACAGCACGCACATCTTATTATTCATCAAACAAGCTCCTACATCTTATTCGGGCAAGTTCTTCCGCCGCAAAATCGCTTCGCTCGGTGTTGGATATCCCACTCTGGTCAGCTTTGCCAATTCCTCACTCCTCACTCCTCACTCCTCATTCCTACCTCTTTTCTCCACAACACCAATACCCCGATAACATTCGGCACTGCCATAAGTCCATTGAAAATATCCGACACTCCCCACACAAGCTCCATGCTCCACATCGTTCCAATGCACCCACAAACTATCGCCATGATCCTATAGATCATATCGCTCCGTGGAAAAAGATATCTCCAAGCCCTCTCCCCTATGAAAAACCACCCTGCCACTGTCGCTAATGCAAAAAGTATCAGCGAACCTGACATGAAATACTTCCCCGCTCCACCAAGAGCAGCATTGTAAGCCCTCACTGCCATATCCTCCCCCGTGAGGTCAGTTCCGCTTATTATTATCACCACAGCCGTCAGAGTGCATATGACAAAGGTATCTATAAAAACCTCAGCCATTGCCCATGTTCCCTGCAATTCAGGCGACTTTATCCCGCACGAGCTGTGTACTGCCACCGTCGAGCCTAAGCCTGCTTCGTTTGAAAACGCTCCACGCTTTAACCCCTCCACCATGGAAAATATTATCGTCCCTGCCACCGAGCCTGTTATGCAGGCTGTGGGGCAAAAGGCGTTTTTTACTATCATTGCTATCGCTCCTGCGGCTTTTAATGGGTGAAATATTATCACTCCCAAACTGCCGCCTATGAAAAGCACCGCCATTATCGGCACAAGCTTTTCGCAAAGACAAGCTGCTGAGTTTTTTCCCACAGCTACTAAAAATACGAAAATAAGCACCACAAGTGCAAATATATATGAGGGTATCCCAAACCCCTCTCGGGCAGCCGCAGCCGCCGAACCCGTCTGCACCATGTTGCCCATTCCAAGGGACGCACCCACCGTAAAAACTGCAAACAAAACAGCCGTGAGCTTCGTTCTGCCTATCTTTTCGAGATAAGCCGCCGCACCGCAAAGCTTTCCGTCAGAGCATCTCACTCCCAGATAGTTTTCGCAGTAAGCAAGCCCCATTCCGAAAAATGCAGACACCCACATCCAGAATACCGAGCCTGCACCCCCTATCCTGATACATTCCCCCACGCCCACCACCGAGCCTGTTCCTACAGTTGCCGCAAGCGCCGTGGAAAATGTCTGAAACTGCGAGAGAGAATCGCTTTCGGAGCTTTCTTTTTTAAACAGCATAAAAACCGTTTTCTTCATTATTTTTAAAATGTGTATCTGTGGAAATCCAAGCTTTATGCTCAGATATATTCCGCCCCCAAGCAAAAGTACCAAAAGCGGAACGCCCCACAAAAACGAATTTATCTTGTTTATTATAGCCGTAAGTTCCATAGCTTTCCCCCGAAAACACTTTTTTCGTGCAAATAATTGCCTTATAAATGATATGATATAAAAGGGAGATTAATTCTTGAAAACTGAGATAACCATACATACAAATACGCAAAAAAACAAACAGCGAGGTGAACGTCCTCAAATGCACAGATATAAGCCCTCAAAAATACCGCTTTTTATCTTCTGGGCTATCCTTGCGGTAATATTGTTTCTTATCCGCTATGCGGTCAATCTCATAGAAAAACTTATCCCATTTTCCGTGAATTATATCCTTATGCCAATGTGGATAATCGCCGCACTTTTTTGCCTGTTGGTGCTTCCATTTTATTTCATCAGATCTTATTTCACCGTCAGCTCAAAAGAAGTCACCGCCTTTACAGGGCTTTTCTTTACCATGCGGCATTTTATGCCCACCTCGGCAATAAAATCCGTCACAACTATCATAACCCCACTAGGCAGTATAACAGGACTTAACTTCGTTGTCTTAAACGCCTTGGGCGCAAGACTTCTTATACCTTTTATGAGCCGCCGTGACGCCATGGAAATATCCGCCATAGTAAACAGCTCCATACGAAACAGAGAACGCAAAGAAGACTAGATACCAAAGACAGGAAAGGTTTAAATGAGCCGCAGAGAAACTATCAAAGAAAAAAGAAGCTGGCTGAAGAATTTCTTCGCCCACCGCCAGCACCCTATAATGATATTATCTTATACAACTAAATATATGTGGCTTCTTGCTATCCCTCTTGCCAAGTATCTCATAGCCGCAAAATTCAACTTTCAAAGCTGGTTTCAGGCACATTGGGTTGATATCCTCACTATCACATTTATCTTCGGCTACGCTTTCCTGCGCTGGATATTTGTCTACTATGAGCTTGAAGAAGATTGCATCATAGCCCACACAGGCTATTTCGGCATAACACGAACTAAGGTCTATTTTGCCGAGATAAGCTCATTGTCACTGTCACAAGGATATATTTCCAGACTTATACATTCCTGTGCCGTATACATAGACACCGATGCAAAATCACTGCAAAATGCAGATATAATGCTCACCCTTACAAAAAAACGAGCCTTTGAGCTTTATCATTTTGCCACTGCCAAATGCAAAAACAAACCTAAATATGTCTACAACTCAAAGAAAAGCCTGCTCGTTATATTCTCTCTCATCTTTTCATCAACTCTGTCAGGCATGATAATCGTGCTGTCGGTACTTTACGAAGCATATAGGATAGTAGGAAGAGAGGCGGAGGAACAAATACTCCGCAGAGTGAATACGGAGATAGCAAAAGTTCCGGTGCTTGCAGAAGTGCCTGAATATATCCTTATCGCAGGCGGTGTGCTGGCAGGAGGCTGGCTCATATCATTTCTGTCGAATCTTATGCGCCACTGGAATTTTTCCTGCACACGCTGTGCCGACCTTTTCATAATCAGAAGCGGGATAGGCACAAGACGCAGACACGTCCTCTATAGAGATAGAGTAAACTATATCGACCTAAGACAATCATTGCTTATGAAGATATGCAAAATAACCTCTGTGTCTGCCCACTGTACAGGATACGGAAAAAGACGGCTTGAAATATCAGCCCTTATACCGATAACGACAAACGGACAGGTTGACCGCTCCCTGAAGATGCTCATGCCGAAAATACCGCCGGTGAAAAGCGACATCTCCACAGGAAAAGCCGACCTTGGCAGATTTATAACGATACCGCTCATATGCACGTTTATACCCATCGTATCAGGAAGAGGAACGCTTTACTTTTTTCCTAACTGGAAAAGAGAAATAACCATACTTGTTATACTAACTACCATACCATTGCTGTGGCTCGTGATAGTCAAGGCGGCGGCAGCGTTCACAACATCAATAGGCTTTGAAAACGGGCATTGTACATTGTCATATTGTAAATGGTATAGCTTTCATAAATCAATAGCCGCACTTGACAGAGTGTCAATGGTAACTGTCATGCAAAATCCGTTTCAGAAGATAAGCCATACTTGTGCCGTGAGAGTTTATACCAATTCGGAGAGTACAGACTATCATACTGTAAAGGGACTTAATTATGATAAGGTCATAAAATTGTTGAACAGGAATGGGTATGCGGTGTGAAAAAATGAGGAATGAGGAATTAGCATAGCAGACCAAAGTTACCCCCTCAGCACCGAGCTAAGCGATTTTGCAGCGGTAGAACTTTGGTGTAGGGGCTGGCGCCCTCGACAGCCCGATATCGAAGCGGCTAAGCTTGGAATTTTCACGAATGAAAAGAAGCAGACAATGTTGTGAATTGTTGCGCCGAACTTTGTGCGGATAACGCAAGCTCGTACAGGCAAATAGGAAATGGGCTGTCGAGGACGCCAGCCCCTACACAGTTTGATAAACAAATATCATCAGGGACGACCACCTCGTCCCCGATTTTTTTATTCAAAAAATTTTTTTCACTGCAACATTTCAGTGAAAAATATACACTTATATTATGACGGACGACAGGGGGGATCAGATTGGACAAAAAGGGAAGAAAAAAGCTCGCAGAACTTGCGGTGAACGGCGATACGGACGCCTTTTCTAAGCTCTATGGAGAGATATATAAGGAGCTTTATTATTACGCCCTCGCTAACCTGCAAAATGCCGAGGACGCCGCCGATGCAGTGCAGGACGCTGTGCTGGACGGCTATATGAGCATCTCCTCGCTGCGGAAAAGCGAAGCTTTCGATAGCTGGATGTTCAAAATTCTGGTCGCCAAGATCAAACAAAAACAAAAGGAATACGCCCAAAGACGCTCTAACCTCGATTATATTAATGAAAGCGACGCAATAATCAAGGACGAAAACGGATTCGAGCGGTGCGAGATCTTAGAAGAGTTTGCTGATCTCAGTGAAGCGGAAAGACTCTGTATATCACTTCACTGTATAGCAGGCTACAAAGGCAGGGAGATAATGGAGATAACAGGTATTAAAGATACGACAGTCCGTTCCCATATATCCAGAGGTAAAGCAAAAATACGCAGTAAGCTGTTTGGAAAGGAGGTGACATGATGAGAAATTTAAGAAAACGCAGAAAGCTTATCAGACAAATGGAACAGGCAAACAAAATTCCTGATAAGCTCATGCCCCAGGAAATAAAAGATATGCTGGACGTGGCAGGCTTCAGACCCGTTATCGAAAATACTCCAAATAGTGCAGAGATAAAAATAAACAGCGGCAGAAGCAACGCCCTGAGATGTCTGGCTGTGGTGGCGGCTTTCGTCCTTGTGGTAGGCGGATTTGCTGTGCTTAGGTTCAGCAATACCCAGTTCGTCAAAAAATACCCCAGTTCCGCTTCTTCACAGTCCGCTGACGCCTCAGGTCTTGACGGCCTCCGTGGAACGACCTATAAGGGTCTTTACAACTATATAAATAGCAACAGCAAAAACATAGAGGACTTTATAGTTGACAATAGCTATATATTCAAAAATATCGACGCTTTGTCTGTTGATGACGATGACTATGTGGCTTTGTATAAGCAGGCGCTCAGAGATCACCAGCTCACCCCTAACCCCGCTGATATACAGCTCACTCGCTCAGGCGTGGATATCACCCCCACAACCAGCATAGATGAGCTGGAAACAAACATAACCTACGGAAACGCCCATTTCATTACTGACAATGGCGGTATCGACGTTTATATTACCCAAAACGGAAATATCACAAAGTCAGAACAGGATATCTTTGCGGAAACCTTCCTTAAAAAAGGTCTTGTTGACATTGCCGAATACGAACAGTACGGCTGTAAGTTTGCTCCAAGCGTTGTTGCAATGTATTTGGATAATAACGAGCTTTACGCTTTCTTCGACTTTATCTTACCCGTGAAGGCAGGAAAGAAAAACCTCGATATCGAATACTGCGGAATGTGCGTGTTTGACGTGAGCGACCCTGAGAATATCAAGCTCATAAGCGAGTTTGAACAGCCCGGCGTGCTGGAGGGCATAAGAAAAGTTGACGGAAAATTTTTCATCGTGTCACGCTACACCCGAGCGGCTTCACTGCTCTTAGATGACCAAAAGCCCGAGGATATCGCACCAGTGCGATACATCAATGGTGAAAAACAGCTTTTTGAAGAAAGTGAAATGTATATCACAGCCAGAGATAATACACCGTCCATGATCCTGCTTTCGTCCTTTGACGGAAAAAATCAAGGCTCATACATGGCTTCAAAGCTTATCGCCTGCGGTGAAAGCAGCATCTTAATGGGAACAGACAACATTTATATTTTAAGAGCATATGGCTTTGAAAAAACAGACGATGATTACAGCACAGTGCCAACAAGAGCGCTTATTACAAGAATAAACTACGGTGGCGGCGACATGGAGCTTAACAAAACTCAGACCGTCACAGGCGCAGACGCCGAGCATATAAGCCACGCCATATCAGGAGATGAGTATAACGGCAGATTGTCGCTGTTCTCAAACGACTCTGCAAACATTTACGATATCAGCACACACAATATCTATTATAGCGGCATTAATATCTGCACCCTGTGGCTTTTTGACAATGACCTTGGCGTCCCTGTGAAAAAGACCCTCACATACGAGGATATCGACTTCGAGAGCGTAAGATATAACACGTTCTATCATTCTATGCTGTATGTTTACAGAGATTATTCTTCCGCATATAACAATGATGACACTTATCAGCAAGCGAACAATATCCAGCTTGATGAAGTATATGATTTCTCAGACCCTAACAAGATAACTCAGGTGACCCCTGATGATAAAGTGATAGCAGTGTCAACGGCAAACAACATTTTCCATTATGGACTGACGAACTATAATGACGATATCGCAGTGCGCACCGACAGCACGTCATTTGACTCTTTCAGCGTAAAGATACTCGACAAGAGCAAAACAGAAAAGCAAGAAACGCTTTTATACGGCTCAAGCGGCAAGGGCATAGCGAATGCTAACGGCACAGTGGATCAGGTGCAGGTTTATGACACAAAGGTAGTAAAGAAATTCAACTTCTTCAAGACTATACAGGAATACAAATATCACGAGAAAGAAATGGAAACAACAGTTGACGGAAAGGATATGACCCAAAGATCCGCAAGCACTGTTTCTTCAAACTCCATAATAACAGACAACGAAAACGAATATATAGCCATACCATTCTATGACATAACCACAGTAGGCAAGACCGATGACGGCGACAATTGGGAATATACCTATTATGAAAAAACTATTGAAAAAATTCTGGTAATGAAATATAACATAGAAACCAAAACCTTCAGCGAGTATGGAACTATAAAGCTTGACGAATATACAGATTATTTTGACGATTATTTCGATCAGGCTAGCGAAGACGAGATCACGGCTATGGTCAACGACAATGACCAGAGAGATCGTTACCGCAGTGCATTCGTTCAGGACGGATATATTTATATCTTCTCCGACAGACAGATACGCTCATACAGCTATGACGATCTCTCAAAACCCGTAGACAGTGTAGCCATAGTTAAATAGCATTACACCAAATTTCCCCTTTAGCACCCGACGGATAAATTTCTGTCGGGCGTTTTTTTGCTAAAACGTTTTCGTTATTGCACACAAATAAAGTCGCCGCAAATTGTATAGTATGTACAATAAATGTTCACAGTAATATAACCAATTGAAACTCTGTTTGTGCTAAAATAATATGGTTTTAGGAATAAATATAAGACATAAATAGGAGAAAGAATTATGAAAGACCTAACGAAAGGAAATATCACAAAGCTGATATTGATGTTTTCCCTGCCCCTTCTGCTTGGCAACATTTTTCAGCTTTTTTATAATCTTGCCGACACCCGTATTGTGGGTCAGACCCTAGGCAAAAACGCCATAGCCGCCCTTGGTGCAACTTCATCAGTGAACACCGTCATAATAGGCTTTCTGAACGGTCTTACAAACGGCTTTGCCCTTGTGACAGCACGCTTTTTCGGTGCAAAAGAGTTTGACCGCCTGAAAAAGTCCGTCGCCCACGCCCTTACCCTAGGTATCGCAACGGCAATAGCCCTCACCGCCCTCAGCCTTGCCTTTATCGACCCACTGCTGAAAGCGTTGAACACGCCTGACAACATCTTTAAGCAGGCAAAAACCTACATAGTCATAATCCTTGCAGGAATGATAATATCAATGTTCTATAACATCTGCGCAGGTGTCCTCCGTGCAGTGGGCGACACTGTTTCGCCACTTATCTTCCTTATAATATCAACTATCGCTAATATCGGGCTTGACCTTCTCTTTATCCTTGGCTTTAAAATGGGTGTTGAGGGCGCGGCATATGCCACCCTTATCGCACAGGGTATCTCAGTTGTGCTTTGTGTAATATACATCATTAAAAAACACAAATTCCTTATCCCATCAAAAAGCGACTTCCGCTTTAACTTCAAGCTCGCAGGAGATATGTATGCAACAGGAGTTTCAATGGGACTTATGATATCTCTCGTTGGTATCGGCACTGTTATAATGCAGGGCGCAATAAATATCTTCGGCACTGACATAATAGTCGCCCACACCACCGCAAGAAAAATATCTGAGATCTATATGCTTCCTATATCAGTTTTCGGTGCAGCTTCAGCAACCTTTTCAAGCCAGAACTACGGTGCAGGCAGGATAGACAGAGTAAAAGAGGGCGTGAAAAAAGCGACCCTCATAACATGGGGCTGGTCTGTTATCGTAATAGCCGCAACATGGCTTTTCACACCATTTTTCGCACACCTTATCACAGGTATCAGCGACCCTGAGATAGTGGGTACAGTGGAAAAATACATGAAAATAAACACAGCATTTTACTTTATCCTCGGCATAGTAATAGTTTTCAGAAACGCACTTCAGGGCGTAGGAGATAAGATAACACCTATAGCTTCAAGCATAATAGAGCTTTTGGGCAAGTTCGCAGTGGCAATGATACTCGCCCCACGCATGGGATATTTCGGCATCATGATAAGCGAACCCCTTGTGTGGGCAGGCATGGCTGTGATGCTCGGCATAGGCTTTGCCGCAAATAAGACCTTCCGTAAAGAGAATATCACCAATACGGCAGAGCAAATGTAAATAGTTTGTTAATTCACATAAAACAGATAGCTCCCTATGTAGAAAAAAGTAAGCCACTATTGATTTTATCAAAGAAACGTGTTATAATTAGTAAAAACATACAATCCACAAAAGTGTGGCTAACATACCATAGAAGTGAAAGGGGGAAATGCCTGCAAACGGCAGGCATGACAGAAAAAATGCTTTCAAAAATATTGTCAAAAGAGGAATGTGCAAAGTGCAGGATATGCTGCTGCTTTGACAGCTATGATATATGGGAAACACCATATATCTCACAAACGCTTGCAAGCAAGATATTGCAGGAGTATGCCCCTAAGCAGGAATTTATAAAGAAGGAAAACCATTTCTTGTTCAAAATGGATAAGGAACAGAATGCAGACCTGTATTATTGCCCGATGCTGGATAACGAGAAGGGCTGTATATTAGGCGACGACAAACCGTTCGACTGCAGGATATGGCCACTGAGAGTAATGGCGCTTAACGAAACTAAAGTAATAACATTCTCGCCGGTCTGTCCTACTATGAATGAAAAGTCCATAAAGGAGCTGACGAAAACGGCTAACGAGCTGGCAGATCAGATATTTGAGTATGCAGACGAAAATCCGGAAGCCGTGAAACCGTATCTTGACGGCTATCCAATATTGGTGGTAGAGGGCAAGAAATATAAAGATACACTTGTATGATAAAAAGGGCAGCAAATTCGCTGCCCTTTTATTCTGCCTAAAACATATCCAGTGCAGTGTTTCTATGTAGAGGCGACCTGAGGTCGCCCGCTGATATTATTTTTCGGTAGCCCACCAACATCATTTTTTTTACAAACAGACCTCGCTGCTTGTTACCTCAAAAACAAATAATAAATAAGTCCGTAAAGCACACTAGCCAAAGTGCCGTAAAGAATAACAGGTCCGCTGATAATGAAGATCTTCGCCCCAAGCCCAAGAATATATCCCTCCGTCTTGAACTCAAGAGCAGGCGCCGCCACAGAGTTCGCAAAACCTGTTATGGGTACAAGCGTACCTGCACCTGCGTGCTTCGCTATGCGGTCATACCAGCCAAGACCTGTGAGAAGGGCCGATAAAAATATCAAAGTTATTGATACCGACATTGAGGCGTTATCTTTGGATAAACCTAAATATAAATACATATCCATAAGCGATTGCCCAATAACGCATATAAGTCCGCCAAATAAAAACGCCTTCGGTATGGTCACCCACCACTTTGTCCCCTTTGACGCCTCTTTGTACATCTCGCTGTATTGTGCCTTGCTCAAATTTATATCCATTTTGTTCTCGCTCCTTTTTTGTTTCTGACTGCCAGTATTGTGCCACATAAAGCTCAGGTTATTCATATTTTAAGTGCACGATTTTCGCATGATTTGTTCAATATGTTGCTGTAAGGTTAATATTTTTATATAGTTTCAACAAGTTTTGTATAATGTAAACGATTTATCATAGGGAAATTTGTTAAAATAGTATCTTGAAAAAAATGCGAAAATTTTGTATCATATTCATTAGAGATATTCTATCTTAGGGGTAGTGTAACTGCCATTATTTTTCAGGAGGTTATTATAATGAAAGCTAAAAAAATTCTTGCTGCTGTCACAGCTCTTTCTCTGACAACAGTAGTATTCGCATCATGCGGCGATTCAGCTGATTCTTCAAGCTCTACTGCTGCCGTAACAACAACTACAGCTGCTACTACAACTACAGCTGCAACAACTACAACAGCTGCTACAGAGGATTCTGCTGCAACAGGCGGCGGAGCAGGCGACTCTGCTGTAGCAGCAGACAGCACAGCTGACTCAAAGACAACAGGCGGTGACTCTGATTACACACCTGTAAAGACATTCGAGGGCTATGATGCATTCCTTATGTTCGGTGACGGAGAGTGGCTCTGGGGCAACTGGGAAGGTCAGGGCGAACCTGAAGCTACTAAAGCATTCGGCGTTGACGCTGACATAACAGGCGACGGTGAGTACACAGTTTCTATCACAAACGCTTCTATCTCTTATGACGATCCGGACGAGGGTATCAACCCACAGATCGCTCTTGACGGCGACTATGCTGTTGGCGCTCAGGGTTGCGTAGTAATGTGCGTTGATATCATCGGTCTTCTTAACGGCGAAAAACTCAAGGGCACAGGCGATCCTAAGACTGATAAGGAAACTCCAGGTAAGTACAACGCTGACGATCTCAAGGTAGAACTTAAGTCTATCAAGGCTGACGGTCAGGAAGTTGCATTCGATAAAGCTAAGATCAAGTATGGCAACATCGAGGACAACAACAACTGCTACAGAATCGAAATCTACAACGATTACGGCGATACAGCTAAGGATTCTCCTATCGACAAGGACAATCTTGCATTTGAGGACAGCCTTGAGATTACATTCTCTATCGAGGGCCTTTCTGAATAATTTTTCATGAAAACTAAGAGCAGACCGCAATATGGTCTGCTCTTTTGTATTTTTATACATTTTTCAAGTGACAAAAAGTGTGACAGATTTTTTAAAATAGCTGTCACACTTTTATGTTGACATGAAACTAAGGGGAATATATAATAATAGTATTATAGTAATTCTATAATATCATCACATATTTTATTAATCCCCTAAGAAAAAAGCCGTGGTACCCTTTCTTACCACAGCTTTTTTCTTTTTTATCCACTTTTGTTAGCTATTCCGCCTGACTGTCTGCCACCAGACCGCCGTTATCCGCCATAAGCTTGAATTTTATCTCAAACTCTTTCTCATCACCGCTGTCCGTCTTGCGATATACTTTGCAAACGACTTCATCTCCTGCCTGCTTTCCTGAAAACAGCGACGCTATATCCACCTCTCCTGCGGTGGACTTTCCGTCTATTTCCGTGATGATATCGCCCTCCGCAAGATCTGTGTTGGCAACGTCACAATCAGGGTTTATGGACACAATACAAATGCCCGGCTTTATGCCGTATATCTCAGCAGTGGTGTCGCTGACAGCATAATAAGTCACACCTATCTTTACTCTGCCTGCCACATAGCCCTTTTCCATAAGCTCCTCAATAACAGGCTTCGCCTCGTCAATGGATACCGCAAAGCCTATGCCCTCATAATCGCTTGAAGCAAGCTTCGATGAGGTTATCCCAATGACCTGACCCCACATATTGAACAGCGCTCCACCTGAGTTACCGGGGTTTATGGCTGCGTCTATCTGTATGCAGTTCATTATTATTGACGAGTTTTCAAGCCTTATCCTGCGGTTCACACCTGACACGATACCCTTTGTCACAGTGCCGTAATAGCCCGCCGGTGAGCCGATAGCGACTACCTCTTCCCCTGCATTCACCTGAGTTGAATCACCGAACTCAGCCGCCTGCAAGCCCTGCGCCTGTATCTTTATCACCGCTATATCCGTGGCAGGATCCTGCCCCACCACCTTGGCTTCATACTCCGAATTGTCGCTTAGAACAACTTTTATGCCCGACTCCGCCGCATTTACAACATGAGCGTTTGTGACGATATATCCATCAGCAGACATTATAACACCGCTGCCCTGACCTGCCGCAACATATCCACCCGAATTTTTGTAAACCTCTATAGATACCACAGCAGGAGAAAACCCCTTTGCGATACCCTCGGCAGTGTATCTTCCGTCAGCCTGATAAAATTCATCATCAAGATTCGGCTTGTCAGCCACAGGAAGCGTAAAGCTTATCTTCTCGTCCCCTGTAACAAGATTTCTCACCCAGCCGCTTCCCCTTATAGAGGTTATTGATATGGCAATTCCGATACCTACAAAAAGCACCATAAAGCACAGCCTTGCAACTGCATGGCGCATACGCTCTCTGTAGCGGCTTCTTTTTTTTGCCGAATCAACAGCCGACCAAAAATCTTCGTCCACCTTATGAGCGGCTACCGCTCCCTCAGGCAGCTTGTAATGCCCGGTTTCTTGGGCTGTATCTTCATTTTCATCATGCAGACAAGGCTGCTCTTCAAACTGCTCCATATGAGCCTCCTAGTCGCCCTCCGCCTTGTTAGGCAGCGTAAACACAAATTCCGTATACTCGTTCTTAACGCTTCGTACCATTATCTTGCCCCCGTGGAGCTTTATGATAGAACGCACGATATTAAGTCCCAATCCAACGCCCGTCTTGTCAAGTCCTCTTGACTTATCGGTCTTATAAAATCTGTCGAACACCAGCGGAAGCTCGTCCTCAGACAGACCCTCGCCGCTGTTTCTGATAGAAATGCTTGTCATATTGCCCTCAGGCTCAAAGTGAAATTCTATATAACCGCCCTTGTCAACGAACTTTATGGCGTTCTCTATGAGGTTATACATGACCTGATGCACAAGGTCATTATCCGCATAAAGGGTCACTCTGTCAACGTCAAGACCCCTTATCTCTATCTGCTTTTCCTCAAGCCTTGGCTCGAATGTCACAAGGGTATCGACTATCGGCTCAAGCACAGAGAAATACTGCAAATTAGGTTTAAGCTCGCCTGCCTCGATCTTTGCAAGATTGAGCATACTTCTTACGAGCCTTGCAAGTCTGTGTACCTCAGAGGAAATTATCTTAAGATAATATCTCTCCTGCTCCTTTGGTATGGTGCCGTCAAGCAGACCGTCCACAAAACCGCCTATAGACGTCATAGGCGTTCTAAGCTCATGAGAAACGTTCGCAAGGAAGCTATTTCGCATGGTGTCATAGCTTTTCAGGCTGGCAGCCATATCGTTGAAAGCGTTGCTGAGCTGTTCAAGCTCCGAGGTAGAATAATCAGGCAGGGTGACAGAAAAATCTCCTGCTCCTATCTTCTTTGACACCTCCGCTATCTCTTTTATAGGCTCTGTAAGCTTCAGCGTCATGAAATATACCAGAAACATTACTATGACCAGAACTATTATAGCGGAAACTATAAATATTTCCATTATGTTGTAGGTATAGTCGTCCTGAGCCGCCTTTGAACTGAATGCAAGCACATAATATTCAGGTCCATTCGCTTTGAACGACTTACCTATCACATGATATATAGCATCGAAAGCTCCTCCGAGATCCGAATAAACATACTCGCAATTGTCAGAAAAAGCTTCAAGCTCATGGACAGATATATTATGAGGGCTGCACACAGGATCCTTACTGGAGTTCACAAGCACTGCTCCCGTAGAGTCGCACAAGATAAAATCAGCGTTGCACGCCATTGAATACTGCATCATCTCATCTGTCACCGACTTTTTCCAGTCGGCAGGCTGAGCCAGCATTTCTTCCTGCGTATATAAAGCAAGAGCCTTGGTGTTTTTCTCCAACAGGCTCTTTTTTTCGTCAATAAAATACCTTGAAGAAACCAGCAGTAATGCCGTTCCTAAGCACACAAAGCTTATAAGTATTACTGCTGAACAAATTACAAAGTATTTAAAGAATATGCTTTTACGATTACTCATGCGGTGTTTCAGCAACTTCAAACTTGTATCCTACGCCCCATACAGTTTTAAGTGCCCACTTGTCAGAAACGCCCTCAAGCTTCTCACGCAGACGCTTAACGTGAACGTCGATAGTTCTCGAATCGCCGTAATATTCAAAGCCCCATACCTCATCAAGGAGCTGATCTCTTGTATAAACTCTGTTCGGATTTGAAGCAAGGTAGAACAGAAGCTCAAGCTCCTTCGGCGGTGTATCAAGCACCTGACCGTTTACTCTCAGCTCATATCTTGTCATATTAACTGAAAGCTTGTCATACTTGACTTCCTTTATCTCAGCTTCGCCTGATGACTGACCTACTCTTCTGTAAACAGCCTTTATTCTTGCGATAACTTCCTTTGTATCGAAAGGCTTTACGATATAGTCGTCAGCTCCAAGCTCCAGACCAAGCACCTTATCAAATGTTTCTACCTTTGCGGTTATCATGATGATAGGCACGTTGGACTTCTTTCTTATCTCACGGCATACCTGCCAGCCGTCTATACCAGGCAGCATAATGTCAAGCAGTATGATGTCAGGCTTAAGAGCGTTGAATTTTACCACTGCTTCCTCACCGTCATGTGCAAGTATTACTCCATAGCCCTCCTTTTCAAGGTAAAGCCTGAGCAGCTCGCAGATGTTCTTATCATCGTCTACTACCAATACTCGTCCAAGCGACATATTTCATCTTCCTTTCGTTTATTTACTTCTTTTCATGCCCATTATTTCAAATTTTCGCACTTCTGAAAATTTGAACAAAAGGCAATAATTATTCAAATTGATATAAGTATTATAACAAATTCACAAACCCATTGTGTGAATATTTATTTAATTTTTTATTAAATATCATAATTTGCTTCAATTTTAAGCGGACGTCTGCAACAATATGTATATATTTAATTTAATTAATCAATACTTTTGGATTTTACTTACAAAAGCATTGAGGATATTATTTGATTTTTGTAAACCATGTCATAAAATATTACCCATTCCATACAAACAGCCTCCGCAGGATAACTACGGAGGCTGTAAATTATATCAGATATTAGTCATGGGAGCTTATTAGTACATACCGCCCATTCCGCCTGCACCTGCTGCTGCGGCTGCCATAGCAGCGTCAGCCTGTGGGTCCTTCTTGTCTGCAACAAGGCTCTCTGTAGTGAGCACCATTGAAGCAACAGAAGCTGCGTTCTGGAGAGCTGAACGTGTAACCTTAGTAGGGTCAACGATACCTGCAGGTATCATGTCAACATACTCAGAAGTATAAGCGTTGAAGCCGTAGCCGACCTTTCTTGAACGGATTATCTTGTCTATGATAACGCTGCCCTCAAGACCTGCGTTCACTGCGATCTGTCTAACTGGTTCTTCAAGAGCCTTGTAAACGATCTGAGCGCCTGTCTTTTCGTCACCGCTGAGCTTGTCAACGAGCTTCTTAACTGCTGGCATAGCGTTGATAAGAGCTGTTCCGCCGCCTGCTACGATACCCTCTTCAACAGCTGCCTTTGTAGCTGCCAGAGCGTCCTCGATCCTCAGCTTCTTCTCTTTCATTTCTACCTCAGTTGCAGCACCGACCTTGATAACAGCTACGCCGCCTGAAAGCTTAGCAAGTCTTTCCTGAAGCTTTTCTCTGTCGAAATCAGAAGTTGTGTTCTCGATCTGTGACTTGATCTGACCAACTCTTGCCTTGATATCGTCGCTGTTGCCTGCGCCGTCAACAATGATAGTGTTCTCTTTCTGAACGACTACCTGTCTTGCTCTGCCCAGCTGCTCCATAGTTGTTTCGCTGAGTTCAAGACCAAGTTCAGATGAAATTACCTGACCGCCTGTGAGGATAGCGATATCCTGGAGCATTTCCTTTCTTCTGTCGCCAAAGCCAGGAGCCTTTACAGCTACACAAGTGAAAGTACCTCTCAGCTTGTTTACGATAAGAGTTGAAAGAGCCTCGCCCTCAACGTCCTCGGCAATGATAAGGAGCTTCTTGCCAGCCTTTACGATCTGCTCGAGAAGTGGAAGAATTTCCTGAATGTTAGAGATCTTCTTGTCTGTGATAAGAATGTAAGCGTCATCAAGGACAGCTTCCATTTTATCTGTATCTGTTACCATATAAGGTGCGATATATCCTCTGTCGAACTGCATACCCTCAACGACTTCGCTGTAAGTTTCAGCAGTCTTTGACTCCTCAAGAGTAATAACGCCGTCAGCAGTTACCTTTTCCATAGCCTCAGCGATAAGCTTACCAATGTTCTCATCAGCGGCAGAAACAGCACCTACTCTAGCTATCTCATCAGAGCCTTCTATCTTCTTTGAGTTAGCGACGATAGTTTCAACAGCAGTATCTACAGCCTGATCCATACCTTTCTTAAGTACCATTGGATTAGCACCTGCTGCGATATTCTTCATACCCTCTCTAACAAGAGCCTGAGCAAGCAATGTAGCTGTTGTTGTACCGTCACCGGCAGCGTCGTTAGTCTTAGTAGCGACTTCCTTTACAAGCTGTGCGCCCATGTTCTCGAATGGGTCGTCAAGCTCGATCTCCTTAGCTATAGTAACACCGTCGTTTGTGATAAGAGGAGCACCGTACTTCTTATCAAGAACTACATTTCTGCCCTTAGGTCCCAGTGTTATCTTAACAGTGTTTGCGAGCTTGTCGATACCGCTCTGCAAAGCTTTTCTTGCGTCTTCGCCAAAAATTATATCCTTAGCCATTGTAAATTACCTCCGTTTATATACTATTTAAAATGCAGTGAAATTAGTCAACAACTGCGAGAATGTCGTCCATTTTAACGATAATGAACTCTTCACCGTCCAGCTTAACATTAGTACCGCTGTACTTAGAGATAAGCACCTTGTCACCCTTATTAACGCCCATAGTAACGTCCTTTTTACCAGGGCCTACAGCTATTACCTCTGCGACCTCAGGCTTTTCCTTAGCTGAGCCTGTGAGAATGATACCGCTCTTTGTGGTTTCCTCAGCCTCTGTCATCTTAACTACAACTCTGTCCTGCAATGGTTTGATCGCCATGATAAGTTCCTCCTTTTATGATACCTTTTAATATGCTAAATTAGGATCCTTCGTGGTCGTACCTATGTTTTCAGCACTCTCACGATCGGATTGTTAGCACTCAGTCTTTCTGAGTGCTAATTATATTTTAGCACCTTTTTCGCAAAATTCAAGTCATTTAAGGTCATTTATGTGATTTTTGTAGGGTTGCACAATATCTATTAAGTCGCAAAATGATTTTGAGAGCATATTGTACAATTCATTGTGGAGTATTGCAGATCTTAAATCAGATTTTCGGGTAGGAATAAATGTATTCAATGGAGGTATGCGTATCAACAGTATCCATAATTGTAGGGGACGATGGGCAAGTTTTTCGGTTGCCAAACCGTGTTGTAATTGTGGGCTTGTTCCTTCGACGGGCGAACGGTGTTCGCCCCTACAGATTTGTTGCCGTGGGGTTCGTGTTTCAGCCGTTTATATTCTATTTTCAAGCTTCAAACAAGGTGCAGGAAGTGCTTTTCTGTGCGATCAGAACCTCTCATCGTGTTCACCTAACTCACGTTGACAAAATGTTTCCTCATACACTGCTACCTTGCAGGATATTCGATTTGGGATAATACCCTTATACTTATCCCGAAAAAGGGGTGCTTTGTTGCATAAAAAATGCAACAATTGCAGAAATGTTGCCAAATTAAAAGATAAATCATTTGTTTGCACAAGTTTAGTTGTCAGAATTTGTGCAGTTATTACACAAAATTATTACAGAAATATTGATGAAAGTACGAGAAAAAATAGTGTGTCTATGCAGTTATCCCACAATTTTAATATATATCAATATATGCAATTTTGATAAAAAACAGTTGACAAACGGGTGCGATTTGGTGTATTATTGTATTGTAATCGTTTAATCGTTAAGATCAAACAATAATATATTCGGAGGTCAAAATTATGGCAGAGTATTTTAAGGATATTCCAAAGATCAAGTATGAGGGTGTAAACTCAACTAATCCCCTCTCTTTTAAGTACTATAACCCAGATGAGGTTGTAATGGGCAAGACTATGAGAGAACAGCTCAAGTTCGCTCTTTCATGGTGGCACACAATGGGCGGCGACGGCACTGATATGTTCGGCTGCGGCACTACTGACAAGACTTGGGGCGAGGCTGCTCCTGAGGCAAGAGCTAAGAAGAAGGTCGATGTTGCTTTCGAGATAATGGACAAGCTTTCTATCGACTATTTCTGCTTCCATGACCGTGACCTTTCTCCTGAGTACGGTGATCTCGGCACCACTAACGCAAAGCTTGCTGAGGTAGTTGACTACATAGCTGAAAAAATGGCTGCTGACCCTACTAAGAAGCTTCTTTGGGGTACTGCTAAGTGCTTCGATCACCCAAGATATATGCATGGTGCAGGCACATCACCTTCTGCTGATGTTTTCGCTTATGCGGCTGCTCAGATCAAGAACGCTGTTGACGCTACTATCAAGCTTGGCGGTAAGGGCTACGTTTTCTGGGGCGGAAGAGAAGGCTATGAAACTCTTCTGAACACAAACATGGGTCTGGAGCTTGACAACATGGCAAGACTTATGAAGCTGACTGTTGATTATGCTCGTTCAAAGGGCTACACTGGTGATTTCTACATCGAGCCAAAGCCAAAGGAGCCTACAAAGCATCAGTATGATTTCGATACAGCTACAGTTCTCGGCTTCCTGAGAAAATATGGTCTTGACAAGGACTTCAAAATGAACATCGAAGCTAACCACGCTACACTTGCCCAGCACACTTTCCAGCATGAGCTGAGAGTTGCAAGAGATAACGGTGTATTCGGTTCTATCGACGCTAACCAGGGCGACCCACTGCTCGGTTGGGATACAGACCAGTTCCCTACAAACGCTTATGACGCTACACTTTGTATGTACGAAGTTCTCAAGGCAGGCGGCTTCACAAACGGCGGTCTGAACTTTGACGCTAAGGCAAGAAGAGGCTCATACACAATGGAAGACATTTTCCTGAGCTACATTGCAGGTATGGACACATTTGCACTTGGTCTTAAGGCTGCTGCAAAGATCATTGAGGACGGCAGACTTGACAAGTTCGTTGATGACAGATATGCAAGCTGGACAACAGGCATTGGTGCAGACATCATTGCAGGTAAGGCTGACATGGAGAGCCTTGAGAAGTATGCAGTTGAGAAGGGCGAAGTTACTGACTCACTTTCTAGCGGCAGACAGGAATATCTGGAGAGCGTACTCAATCAGATCATGTTCAATCTTTAAGCAGGGGCGTGCCCCTGCACCCATATCCGCTATCATTCGTGGTAGCGGATTTTTTGTACAAAAAAAGAGCGGAGTTTTTTGCTCCGCTCTTTGATTTTTTCATTACTTTTCTTTTCTTGAGAGTTCCTGCAGCTCCTGTTCATACTGTGAGAAGCCCTCCACAGACTTCATAAGCTCGTCCTCAACGTGCTCTTCATGATTATCCTTAAACACAAACTTCAGGAATACCGGTGTGATTATCGTTGTTGCAACCACCATGATGATGATAGGTGCGAAAACCTCGTCGCCCATAAGTCCAAGCTTCTGTCCTTTAGCCGCTACTATAAGTGCGACCTCGCCTCGTGAGATCATACCCATTGCTATCTGCAAGCTTTCCTGATTTGTATACTTACAAACCTTTGCGCCTAGTCCGCAGCCTATTATCTTTGTGATTATTGCCACAGCAAGGAGCAAAACTGTAAACAGCACCATTTTGCCGTTCATGTTGATACCATTCATTGTAAGACCGATGCTTGCAAAGAACACTGGTGAAAGGAACATATACGAAAGTGTTTCAAATCTGTTTGAGATATACTTTACGTCCTTTTCGCTTGAAATTGCAAGACCTGCAACAAATGCGCCTGTGATATCTGCTACGCCGAAAAGCTCTGCTACATACGCCATGAGCAGGCAGAAAACGAAGGAAATGATAACGTGACGTCTAAGGTCTTTTTTATCTCTTTTTCTCCACTTTGTGAATACAACATGGTAAACCACTGTACAGCCGATAGCCACTGCAAAGAACGCTACTATCTTAATAAGAACTGTTGCAACGTGAACGCTTGTATCTGCAAGGCTTGTGATAAGGGTCAATGCGATGATACCAAGGATATCGTCTATGATAGCCGCACCGAGAATGGCATTACCTGCTCTTGTAGAGAGCTTGCCAAGCTCTTTCAGAGTTTCTACTGTGATAGAAACTGATGTTGCAGTAAGCACAACGCCTATGAAGAGATGCTGCAGGAATGGTGAGCAGGCGAGCTTATCGCCCTTGCCTACGCCCATTGCAGCGGCAAGTCCAAGTCCGCCGAACAGTGGTACGATAACGCCAAGAAGAGCGATTATGAATGACGCTTTACCAGTCCTTTTAAGCTCCTTAACGTCTGTTGTAAGTCCTGCGGTGAACATCAGCACGATAACGCCAATTTCTGACAGTTCTGAGATGAACTCAGTTTCTTTTACAACATTAAGAACGGCAGGTCCGAGTATTACACCCGCCAACAACGCACCGACTACCTGCGGCAGTTTCATTTTCTTTGTTACAAGTCCGAGAATTTTGGTCGAAAGCAGTATAAGTGCAATAAACAATATGTAGCTGTATTCTTCCATGATTTTACTTCCTTTCCACGCCGCCATTATATGACGTTAATGCGTAAAAATAACGATCTACAGCATTTTACTCTCTGCAAATCGTCATTGATTTTCCGTATCTTATTATAGCATTATGCCGCACTATAGTCAACAGACAGCACAATTTGTTCACAAAAAAGAGCAACAAAAAAGAGCCGCAAAAGTCGGCTCTTTTTGTGATTATTTTATCAAAGTTTGTTTATACAGCTTTTTTGCCGTTAGGGAATATCTTATCCTCGCAGATACCTGCCATTTTCTCTATAGCAGGCTGTATATCCAGCCACAGACCGCAGCCGTCGTCCTGACCGCTTGTTTTCCATGCAAACACGCCGTTCCAGCCATTATTGTAAGCGTCCTCATAAGCTGAGGTGATGTCGAAATCGCTGTCGCTTGCAACGGCTGGGCATTCGCCTATAACGCAAGGCTTTGTACCGTCAAGGCCAAAGTCTGTTGGAGATTCGCTGAAAGGATATCCCCACATTCCCTGCATCCAAGTGTACCAATGAGTTGAATAAAAGTCAACATAGGCAAGGCTCTTGTCATACTTATCACCGCTCAAAACGGTCTGAAGCTCGCTGTCGGATATTTTGTTGCCCTGCTGGCTGTCGGAGTTATACTTTATCATACCCATGCCCACAGTTACGAGAACGTCTGAATTTGCATGGATAGCTGCGGCTGCCTTTGCATAATACTGCTCCAGATAGAGCCAATCAAGCTTGCCACACTCTTCATTTTCAACTATCCAGTCAGGCTCGTTACAAAGGTCCACAGACCAGAAATAATCGCTCTTGCCATATCTTTGAACGAGAGGAACTATATAGTTATCTACAAACATATCTGTCTTGTCGCTGTCCTGAATGAGCGTTCTCCAAGCCTGATAATTCTGGTTCTGATCCTTGAAGTTATCAAAGGACTGAACTGTTGCCATTATATAGATCTGATACTGCTCTGCAAGATAGAACAGATTGTCAAGATCCTCCCAATGAGCTGTTGTTGCACCGTCAAATGTACCGTCTGCTGAGATAGCCATACCAACGTCGCCGTTGCAGATTATCCAGATCCTTGCGGCATTTACGCCTGAATTGTGAAGCTTCTGGAAATGATCCTGCCAGAACTCAAAATTAAAGCCTCCGCCAAAGTCGTTCCACTTATCCCATGGAGCGTTCACTCCATTGAACCAAAGCTCCTTGTCGCCCACCATGAATTTTGTTCCGTCGATCTTGACTTTCGCTGAGCCGTCGGTCGTTGTTGCATAATCCTTTTCAGGCATTGCAGTTTCCGAAACAACGGCAGAGCTGTTGTTTGATTTGCTTTCAGCCTTTGAGCTTGAGGAATTATCTCCGCAGCCCACGGTCGAAACAAGCATCAGCACTGCAAGTGATGATGCAAGCCACTGTTTAACTTTCATAAAATATACCTTCCCTTTCTTTGGACTAAAGTTTTGAACACATTTGATTATAGCACAATACTGCTCCATTTTCAATAGCAAGATCTGATTTTTTTGCAGATAATATCCTCTAAAATTTTAACATTGTATAATTATATCAGCTCTAATAATCGACACTTTTTCATATAGTGATTAAAAATATGAACATATGAGATTTATACACAAAAAGAATGTACGTTATTTGTTTAATAAGCGTATTCTAATTTGAACAGAGATGTGGTATAATAAAAGGTACTGATGAGGTTAATATTTTATATATGAAAGGACGGGAAAGAATGAAATCAGTATCAAAAAGATACCTGAGCTTTATTTTATCTCTTTTAATGGCAATGACCATATTTATTGGTCTTGACCTTGGGGATATAAATGCGCAGGCATTGTCGGGAGATACTCTCAAAAACGCTGACACGGAAGCCATACTTGAGGATATGGGTCTGGGCTGGAATTTGGGCAACTCTCTTGACGCAACAGGCGGTTCGGGTCTTGACACGGAAACATCGTGGAGCAATCCTAAAACAACTCAGGCTCTTATAGACAAGGTAAAGTCTTTAGGCTTCAACACAGTGAGAGTGCCTGTTTCTTGGGGCAAGCACGTATCGGGTGACAACTACACTATCGACTCAGCATGGCTTGCAAGAGTAAAGGAAGTAGTTGACTACTGCTACAAAAACGATATGTATGTAATTCTCAACATTCATCATGACACAAAGTCTTCTGCAAGCGCTTCGGGAGCAGGATATTATCCAAGGTCTTCTGCATATTCAAGCTCTGAGAAATTTGTTACGAGCGTATGGTCACAGGCGGCAGAATATTTCAAGGATTATGACTATCATCTTATATTTGAGACCCTTAACGAGCCTCGGCTTATTGGCACAAGATATGAGTGGTGGTTCGACAAGTGGAACATTCCGTCAGAGGTAAAGGACGCTATAGACTGCATTAACAGGCTCAATCAGAAGGCTGTTGACACCATAAGAAACACAGGCTCAAACAACAGGGGCAGACTTATCATGTGTCCTGGTTATGACGCTTCCATAGACGGGGCAACTGTTTCAGGCTTCAAGCTTCCTACAGATATCTCAGGCAACAAAAACCGCATCGCTGTATCAGTTCACGCTTACAGCCCTTACAACTTTGCAATGAATGTTGGTTCAGGCTCTACCTCTACATATACATCTTCTATAAAGAACGAGCTTCGGGACCTTTTCAGCACGCTGAAAAGCAATTTCCGTGACAAGGGTATACCTGTTGTTATCGGCGAGTTTGGCTCAACGGACAAGAACAACACTGCTGAGCGTGTAAAGTGGGCAACAGACTACACTGCGCTTGCAAAGAAGAACAACATTCCATGCGTACTGTGGGACAACAATGCTTTTGCAGTATACAACGGAAGCAGTATTGTTCTCAACAGTGAATATCACGGCTACATAAACAGAAAAAACAACACTGTTACAAGCCCTGCAAAGGACGTTATCGAGGCTCTTATGAAGCCTTACGGCAAAAAAGCAGATCTTAACTGCTCTTCAAGCGTTACTATAGTTGCGGGACAGAGCAAGAACATTGGCGCAAGCTCATCAACAAGCGGCGCTGTTCTCACATACAAAAGCACGACTCCGTCAATATGCACTGTTGACAAAAACGGAAACGTGACCGCTCTCAAGACAGGCACAGGATATGTTACTGTTACGGCTTCTGCAAATGGTTATAACAGCGTTTCAAAGGACGTTAAGATAGTTGTTTCAAAGAAGAGCCTTAACAACGGACTTATTACGCTTTCAGAAACAAGCTATGTTTATGACGGCACATACAAAAAGCCTGCGGCTACAGTTACGTTTGGCGGCAAGGTGCTTCAGGAAGGCAAGGATTACACTATCTCATACAGAAACAATCTGAACGTTGGCGTTACAACTGTTATTGCGACAGGCATGGGCGACTACACAGGTTACACATCAAAGAACTTCACTATCACAAAGCGTGCAATGGCAGGCGGAACAGTTTCAGTGGCTTCAAGCGTTTCATTCACGGGAAGCAATATTACTCCGTCAGTTACAGTAAAGGTAGCAGGCAGGACGCTTACAAGCGGCACTGACTACACAGTTTCATACTCAAACAACAAGAACGTTGGCACGTCAAACGTTTATGTATACGGCAAGGGCAACTATTCAGGCTCTCTGAGTGCTAAGTTCGACATTGTTCCTGCAAAACAGCAGATACAGAAGCTTGAAACAAAATACAAGGGCTTCTTTGTTGATTGGGCGCAGAAAGGCTCTGCAACGGGATATGACGTTGAGTATTCTGTAAACGCAAACATGAGCGGTGCAGTTTCAAAGCATTTGACAGCAAACAAGCCTGACACGCTGACAGTAAACGGTCTGTCGGGGGACAAGACATATTATGTTCGTGTTCGTTCTTACACAAACGTAAACGGCAAGGTATACTACGGCGCATGGTCTGATGTAAAGAGCATAAAGACAGCTAACAACGACATCACAAAGGCTACTGTTTCGGGCATTTCCACAAAGGCGTTCACAGGAAAGGCTATTACACAGAACGTAACTGTAAAGGTCGGAAACACTGTTCTAAAAAACGGCACTGACTACACAGTTTCATACTCAAACAACAAAAAAGTTGGCAAGGCTACTGTAAAGATAACAGGCAAGGGCAAGTATGGCGGAGTTATCACAAAGACGTTCAAGATAAATCCTGCAAAGCAGGAGATACAGAAGCTTACGGCTAAGTCAAAGGCTTTCTTTGTGGATTGGGCGCAGAAAGGCTCTGCTACCGGATATGAAATTCAGTATGCTACAAACTCAAAGTTCACAAGTGCAAAGAAAGTGACTATAACAAACAACAAGACAGACAAGACCACTGTTTCAAAGCTTTCTGCCAACAAAAAATACTATGTTCGTGTAAGATCTTACACAACTGTAGGCGGCACAAAGTATTACGGGGCTTGGTCGGCTGTTAAGAATGTGACTACTAAGAAATAAGGCTATATTGGCATAATGAAAATACCGACGGCTCGGGTTGAGCGGTCGGTATTTTTTTGCGATATTTTTCAGTTTGTGGGGAAGCTAGGCGGACGAACGTTGTTCGCCACTACATGGGGTCGGGGTTTTATCCGTTGGTGCTTGCCACAAAGAAGTATGTTATGTAGGACAGGACGATAAACGCAGAAGAAAGATAGCTCAGGGTGCTGACTATGGCTTTGCAGGGGGCTTTTTCAGAGCGGTTGCAAAGGTCTGTGAAAAGTCCGATATTTATAAGTCCTATGAGCATACAAGGGATTATGTATCTGAAATTCATTGTGCAGATAAAAGGATATCTGATACAGAAGTTATAATAGTTGCCTAAGATAGTGGCATAGACCACTGTGAGCATGAGTTTTTCGGTAAATCTTGCGTTATCGGTCTTTACAAAAAGCACTATGAGCATTGCGATGAACGCTATGACCGCAAGAACCAAGGCTATCCAGAAAAGTGCATATGGCACGAGCCTTGCGTTTTCGGGGAAGAAAGTTTCGTTTATGCCCTCGCCAAAAATGGAGTTTTTAAGCATTGCTATGGTAGGGTTATACTCTTTATAGCTTTCTCCGCCCCACTGCTCAAAGACTATTTTGATCTGTGAGAAGCTGAAGTCTGTAAGGCGGTGTTTGGCTGTAAGGTCGCCTATATACTGGACGTCGGCATTTGAAAGGCTTGGGACATAGTTTGGTTTTATGCCGAAACGCAGGTAGTTTCTCACGCTCCACCAAAGTCCAAGAGGACAGCATATTACACCAAAAAGGCACATTTGACCTAGGCGGTTTGCCATATTCTTACGATTTTGCACAAGCGCCACAAAGAAAAGTATGGCTACGGCAGGGGCGATAAGCCCTACGGATATTTTTGTCATCATGCCAAGACCGATACAGAGGGCGGCTTTAACGATATTCTTTGCGGTCTGCTCTCTATACCATTTCAGCACGCAATATATTGCTCCCACTGTAAAGCACAGCATAAGAGGGTCGTTATTTATTCCACCTGACATAAGGACAAAGTATGGATACATACAGCACATTCCAAACGGTATGGTCAGGGCTTTGCCTTTAAGGTCAAAGAGCCTTAATATCTTATAGACTGTTATTGTTACGGCACAGACATAGAAGAGGGTCAAGGCTTGTATAGCCTCGCACGCCATGTAATACTCTATGCCTATGGAGGCGCAGAATTTCAGCCATACTGCACAGATGATATGATGCAGAGGCGGGTGATAATACTGCCAAAGGGTGGTAGGGTCAAAATTCGGCAGGGCGTTGTTATTATAGATATACTCTATATAGCCTGCGTGACCGCCCTCGCCGCCGAAATACCACACGTCATTCTGTCTTGTATAGATATCGGACATGAAAACATAGGAATATCTCAGCACAAAGCCTGCTCCTGCCAAGGCAAGGCAGGTGACACGGTCGTGGAACTTTTTATCGTTATTGAGCAACGCGACATACATAACAAGCACGACGCAAAGTCCTGCAAAGCAGATAAAAGCCGCTTTATACTGGGTATGTACGAAATAATTCACTGCCGCAAGGGTCAAAAGGGTCTTGCCTGCAAAGGTCAAAACTGAGCCTGCGGTATGTTTTCCGCTGTCATCGAGCTGTTTCAAAAACCGTCTGAGGTAGAAAAACTCTATTATCATGAAAACGCCATACACAATGACGCCGTTTAAAAACTTATAGCTATAGCTTCCAAAGCCTGTGAGTGCAAGGCATATGAACGCTGCAACTATATAAGGGTGACGGCTGAGGGTGCGGAAGATCGCCTCAAGCCGTCTGTCGCTTATGGCTCTTCTGTTCATGTCTTTCCGCAGGGACAGAAGAAGTCCACCTTTCTTTTTGTTCATATTAGTTTCCAGATTTTTCTTCGTGGTATTCTTTTTCTGTATTCACGTTCCAGATATCTTTTCTGCTCTTTTTGCCTGTTTTTATGGCTTCGGCTGTTTCCATGGCGGTGAGCATTGAATGGTCCATATTATTATATCTATGCTGACCGTTTCTTCCAACGCAATAGAGGTTCGGGAAAGTATCGAGGAACTTTATCATGGTATCGAAATGCTTATATGTATCAAAATAAGCAGGATATGCTTTCTTGACCTTTTCTCTATGGGAATCAAGGACTTCGTTTTCGGAGATAACTCCCATTTTAACAAGCTCGGCAGTTGCGAACTTCACGCAGTCCTCATCGGACATATTCCAGAAGTCGTCCCCCTCGGCACAGAAATACTCAAGGCCTATCCAAACTGTATCCTCAGGCTTTTCCACCATATAAGGCGACCAGTTGTTGAATATCTGTATTCTGCCAAGCTTTACGCCCTTATCCTGAACATATATCCAGCAATCAGGGACGATATTGCCGAGAGTTGTTTTATTTGTTTCATTTTTAAGGTTGAGCTTATTGACCAGCAGACCAACGGTAACAAAGTCACGGTATGGCAGACCCTTGGCTATCTTTATGACGGTATCGCAAGGCTTTGTGCCGTCCATGCCGAGGATAAGGTCTTTGACAGGCATTGAGGAGATAAAGATATCACCTGTGAAGGTCTTTTCACCCTCAGCTGTATCGCAGACAACGGAGGTGACTTTTCTGCCCTCGCACATTATTTTCTTTACCTGACAGCCTGTGAGTATTTTTCCCCCAAGCTCTTTTACTTTCTCAGCGGCTGTTTCCCAAAGCTGACCAGGGCCGTATTTTGGATACCAGAACTGTTCGATAAGGGAGGTTTCCACCTCGCCCTTATTCTTTGTGCCGAACACCTTTTTGAACATATCTTTCAAAAGGGCTGTGATAGAAAGACCTTTTACACGCTGCGAACCCCAATCTGCGGATATCTCGCTAGGGTGTCTGCCCCAGAGCTTTTCGGTATAGCCCTCGAAGAACATAGAGTAGAGGACCTTTCCGAAGCGGTTTATATAGAAGTTCTCAAGGTTTGTTTCAGGCTTTTTGAACACGCACGCCCAAAGGTAGCTAAAGCCTGCTTTCATGGTGGTGACAAAGCCCATGTTCTTTATGGTTTCGGGCTTCATTGAGATAGGGTAGTCGAAGAAGTGCTTATTGTAATAAATTCTTGACACTCTGTCACGGACGAGCATTACATTATCCTCGGTTTCAGGGTCGGGGCCGTTTTCGGCAAGCGGCTTTTCGTGGCCTAGCTTTTTATCGTCATAGGCAGGCTTGCCCTGCAAAGGCATAAGGTCTGCCCACCAATCCATGACCTGCTGATTTTTGGAGAAAAATCTGTGTCCGCCTATATCCATGCGGTTGCCGTTATATCTCACTGTCTGTGATATTCCGCCCATTGCCTGCGAGCCTTCGAGTATGGTCACGTCATAGTCACCGCCGTTTTTAAGAAGCTCTATTGCCGCAGTCAGACCGGCTGGGCCTGCGCCTATAATAATTACCTTTTCCATGTGTTATCCTCTCCTGTTTAGACTTTATTTTTATCAAATATAATAAATTTTCTGCCTGCAAAGTTCCATATGAAAACTATCACTGTGGAAACGAGTTTGCCCACAAGATAATATTTATCCTGCGGGAGAAGTGTGCCGAATATGAGCTTTGAAGCAAGGATATCCTTGAAAAACCATATTATTGCGGCGTTTATGCCAAGTCCCACAACGCCTACGGCGGCAAATGCCGCAAACTCTGCAAGGCGGTTTTTTATCTTTGAATTTTTGAATATCCAAAACGTACTCAGAACATAATTCACCAAAAGTCCTGCCACGAAAGAGATAGTCGCGGCAACGACGGGGTCGAAGCGGCAAAGCTCCACAAGCGCGGTCATAATGCCGTAATCCACCACAAAGGCAAAGCCGCCCACAAAGACGTATCTGAAAAACTGTATGAATGTATTATCGGTATCACCCGAAAAAAGCTGTTTTATCTTCATTTTTTATGTTCCGTTCTGAAAAGTTTCTTGTGGACAACACTGCAAAAAGTGAGTCTACTATATATAAGTACGTTTTAAAAAGGCAAAATGTCGCTATTTTTTACAAAATTCTATCTTTCGCACAAATATAAGACGCTGTTTTTGTACATGGTGCTTAAACACAAAGTTCATAAAGCATTAATTAATATTATACAACTTTTTCTTCATTTCGTCAAGTAAACTTGTGCAAAAACAAAAAAACGGACGGTTTTATCCGTCCGCTGAGGGTGTATGAAAATTTTTGCCGATCGGTCAATGACAAAAAGAGGTCGACCAAAGGTCGCCCATACAAGTTTTTTTCAGACCCATTACAGGTCATATTCTGTTATGAGGTTTAAGTCTTTTATCTTCATACATATATTTATCGGCGATGTGCATAACATCGTCGAACCAGAAATTTTCTACCGGAGCAACGGCTGCGCCCACGCTTACTGAGAGAACATAGGATCTACCGCTTCGTCTGTTCAGCTCTGCCATTTTATCCTTTATCTCTTCCTTGACCTGCTCGGCAAGGTCTGTATCAACTATAGCAAAAAGGGCAAGCTCATCTCCGCCAAATCTTCCGCAGACTTTATTTTCTATGCTCACGCTGTCGATAGCGTTTGCGGCGGCTCTTATTGCATAGTCGCCTGCCTCGTGACCGAAATTATCGTTTATATATTTCAGTCCGTCAACGTCCACTGAGACCACCAATGCAAGCTGGTCGTTTCTTCGTGGGAGAGTTTCAAGGGCGTTATAAAAGCCAGTACGGTTATAAAGCCCTGTTAGCATATCGTGACGGTACATTTCTTCGATATGCTTTGTCATATACTTCTGATAGGTGACGCTTCGGAAGCTGCCCAAGGCGGTGTTTAGGGAATTTACATAGAGTGGTATTTTAAAATACTCGTTGAGCATGACAGGAAAATAGAAGCAGGCATAGCCAAGTGGTATGCCGATATAGGCAAGTGCGGAGAATATGAGGGGGACTTTATAGTCCATTATATTCTCTATATCGGGAATGATGTTGGTGCGGTCAAAAGGCTGTGGGATATCTCTATCTTCCACGGCACGGCTCCGCAAAAGTATCATTTTATCGCTAAAAAGCGGTTCTCTATTGCTTACACGAGGGTCTTTACGTTCGTCAAAGAAATCACCATTCACCACAACAGCCATATCGCCAAAAGCATACTCTTTCAGCAGTGTGGCAAGAGTCTTAGGAGTTTCGCAATTCATGATATTCACTGCAAGCTCATAGAGGACACGCTCCTCGTCCTGATAGCGATTCATTCTGTCTCGGAGTATTCTGATATACTCCCCTGTATTTATCTGCTCCACTGATGGTTCACAGCCGCAGGAATTTTCAACGGACAGATCATAGTCTACTGTATATATCTTTTCGGGCTTTTCACCAGCCAAAGCTTTACTTATAACATCAATGATGGTTTTAGCGGTATCATCATAGCTACAGCCGCTTGTTGTAAGCATAGGAGTGCAAAAATTAGCTTCTTCTGAGCCGTCAAAGCCTGTTACGATAATATCCTCCGGGATCTTATAGCCCCTTCTTTGAAACTCAGCCCCTGCGGCTATAGCCATCATATCGTTTGCACAGATGATCGCTCTTGGGACTTTATTTTTTTCTATCATATCGTCCACTGCTTTCAAAGCAGGAACAGACCAATAGTCACCGTAATAAAAGACATCATTTCTGAAGGGAATATCATACTCCTCGAGTAGCTTTCTGAAAACTGCTATACGCTCTTCTGAATTTTCTTCGTCTTTTCTGCCTGCGATAAAGCCTATATCTCTTACACCATGCTGTTCTATCACATGGCGAACCACTTGTTCAAAGCCTTTTGCATAGTCAAATTTGATGCTTATGCAATCGTCATGCTCTACGCCGACTGATATGACAGGCTTACCATATTTGGCGGCGTCCATTCTGATTTTTGTCATTACATTCTCAGCATACACACCCTCTTCAAAGGTCACGACAGCATCTGTTATATTATAATCAATAAGGTCAAACACAGACTGCTCGCCTTTTTCAGACAGAGTCTTCCAATAAAGGTCTGAGCAGGTGTGATATACAAACAACCTGTAATCGTTTTCAACAGCAAGATTATTAAGAGCCCGTATGATTCTATAATTACGCTCATCATAGACTTTACACATACAGACCGCAATTATTTTGATGTTACCGATCATACAGCACAGCTCCTTTCCTATAAATTCAAACACAGTGTTATTATAACATGATTTAATGAATAAATCAAGAGAAAATCGGACGATTTTTAAGAAATTAAGACATAGTTTCGCACACTTGATTAAATGATTAAAGAAAAGGAGCAGGCTGTTAATCCAGTCTGCTCACATCGTTCCATGACCTTACACGCTGATAAGACATTTTATGCTGTTGGAGATACTCGTCGGTATTTTCGGGAGGGCTGGCGATATCCTGTGGTTTATCGCTTGTAAAGATATCCTCATAATCGTTAGTTATGACCTTATCGCCCTTTTGGTTATCCAGTAATTTTTGCAGGTTTTCGGTCATTTTATCACGGGAAAGCCCCTCGAAGTCTATACGCTCTTTTCTGCCGTCGAAGGGAAAGTTGGGGAGTTTACGCATGAAATTAAGGTCAGACACAGTTTTTGCGGTGATGACAGCGGCTACTATAAGGTAGGCGAGCATAACGAAAGTATCGCCTGACACGCTGTCAAAAAGGGCGAATTTCAGACCTATATATAATATCATCACGGCAGGGGAGGCGACTATCAATTTAGTTGTATCCGCCATGAGCAAAGCTCCGCTTGCGGCAAAAGCCACATAATTAAAAAAGGCATTTGAGCTTGCATCAAAAAATGCGAACATCGCACTTTCCGCCGCAAAAAAATTCGCCCATCCCATCATTCCGTATATTATAACCGCAGGAATAAGCAACGCAAAGGTAAAAGCTGCAAATCGCCGCTGCCTTTTTATAAGCCTGCGGAAATGCCTGCGAAGAGTTTCGTCAGGCAGTGTTTTATAGTCGGCTCTCAGATCAAACATTTCCATGTTATGTCACCTCCTTCTTTTATTATAGCATGGTTGGGGTGGGGTGTCAATTAAGATTTTTCAGCCATGTAGGGGAGCGGCGCAATTTCTGCTTTGCAGAAATACGACGTCCCGATATTTCTTGCCCGTTAAATTATTGGAAAATTTCACAATAATGTCACCCCCCGAATAATTCAACATCAAAGATACAAAAAATACAGCAGTATTCCTCCGAGTGGGACGCCGAGGACGTCGTCCCCTACAATCCTGAATTTACAGCAAACTCCAAGCACAGGCGAACAATGTTCGCCCCTACACCTCATTCGGGCAAGTTCCTGCCGCCGCAAAATCGCTCCGCTCTTTGCGTATCTACATTGCGCTTAGGGCTAGAAAGGCGGTGCAGAGTTCACCACTCCGACTCAACCTTTATATAAAAATAAAATTAGAAATTCTTCTTTCACCACTCTGCACCGCTTGGTAGGCTTGCGCCTATTGAGGCTCTGCCTCAAACTCCGACAGGGCTTTGCCCTGTACCCACAATGGGTTTCACCCCTTGACCCTGACCAGGGACGTGTCCCTGGACCTTTTGCTCGCTTCGCTCGGTGCATTATTTTACTTTATGCTTGCAATTTACTTTGGTCTGCTATGCTCATTCCTCATTCCTCATTTCTCATTCCTCACTCCTCATTTAACTCCGCTCCTCACTTAGCCTCGCCCCTGATTTATTCAAATGTAATCGTTTTATACCTATTGCATTAATTTGCTTTTTGTTGTATAATATATTTGTTAATATATACAGCCATTTGGCAAAATCAAGATATGAAAGGACCTTATTACTATGAAGAAATTCCTTGCGGCGGCTCTTGCTCTTTGCATGACAAGCGCTGCTCTCACAAGCTGCGGTGATTCAAACAGCTCTTCTGCTGCTGACTCAAACTCCGCTGCGGCAAACTCTCAGGCTTCCGATTCAAGTGCGGCTGATACCGAAAGTGTTTCAGACAAGCTTCTTGCTGAATACCCTGCATCTACGGAAAAGATAGATGTTAAAAATGGTGCTACTGAGAACATGATCGCCAGAAGCGTTATCAACGAGGGCGACACTTCCCGTCTTGCGGCTAAACTCGACTACGCTCTGCAAAATCCTAAGGAGACAACAAAGATCTGTTTCATCGGCGACTCTATCACGGCAGGTTCGGGTGCTAACTCCTCAACTAATCAGTATGTAAACCAGTTCAAGAGCTGGTGGGAGGAAAACATAAGCTTCTACGTTGATGTTACTAATGCCGGTATCGGTGCAACTGACTCATACATAGGTGTTCACAGGGCACAGCGTGACGCTTTGGAGGCTAAGCCTGACATTATCGTTATCGAGTTTATCAATGACGCTGATGATGAATTTTATGAGTCCTGCATGGACAGCCTTGTAAGAATGTGTCTTGAGCAGGACAACAATCCTGCAGTTATGATACTTGAACCTTCAACTGAGGGGGGTACATCTCCACAGGCTGCACATCTCAAGGTAGCACAGGCTTACAACATTCCTATGATTTCTTATCATGACGCTGTTATGCCTGAGATAGAGGCTGGCAACTTCACATGGGCTGACATTTCACCTGACAACGTTCACCCTAATGATGACGGACACGTTATAATGGCTTCACTGCTCACAAAATTCGTTGGCAACATAAAGGACAATATTGACAGCGTTGACAAGGAAGCAAAGGCATTTGACACAAGCACTGTTGCACCGACGGGCGATGTATTCGCTGACGCTACTATCGGAAGCCGTCAGACAGAGGACATTGTAAAGACAACTGATGAGGGAACATTCACAGATGTTACAACATTCCAGAAGTTCACAGACGGTTGGGGAACGACAACAGGCGGCACTATCAAGTTTGAGATAACTGCAAAGAACATTGGTATGATATACTACATGACAGTTGACGGCAAGTCCGGCGTGGCTGCGGTAAAGGTCGATGGCGAGGACGTTGCGACTATCAACGCTGACTTCACAAGCGGCTGGGGCAACTACGCTAAGGCACAGCAGATATACTCATCTGACGAGGTGGCTACTCACACTGTTGAGGTAACTGTCGTTGATGACGCAAAGCCTAACTTCCAGATACTTAACTGGCTTATTTCATAAGGATCTATAATAATATTTTGGCGGATACGAGAGTTCGTATCCGCCGAAGTTTTGTTTTCATTTATGTTATATGAATTAAATAGGACACAAAATATTTAGTGAAAACTAAGCAGCCAGCTTAACAAAAACGAAAATAGATATGATATAATAAATATGCTGAAAGAAACAAAAACAGCGATAACTTATTGATCCCCTTAATAAGACTTCTCCCGACAGGTTTTCCGACTGTCGGGAGTTTTTTTGCATATTAGTTTTCTTTTTGTTCTGTGATAATATCCGAAAGCTTATTTATCAGATCTTCAGGCACGTTATAGTAACACTTATTTATCTTTACGTTATACGCATCTGCCGTTGTTTGTCTGACAATTATGCTATATTCTTTACCGTCTGATACTTTCCACTGAGCAGTACCCTTTGAAAGCATTCCATTTTTTGCTGTATTTTCATCGACCGCATAGCTTAAACTTTCGTTGAGGAGCTGGCGAAATTCTGTTATAGCCGTTTCATCTGTTATATCCCAGTTTTTCCCCTTTGCATATGGATCGCCATACTCGGCGGACACACCAAAGCCATTTATATTGCTGAAATCAAGTTCTGTGATACTATCATTGTCCACCGAAGCTTCACTTTGTTCAGTGCTTTCACCGAGCACAACAGAGCTGTTTGCAGGCGTTGGGGCGGCACTGCTTTCTGTGGTATTTCCGCAGGCTGTCATTACAGCTATTCCTGACAAGGTGAAAATAAATAATATTTTATATTTCATTTTGTTCATAATATCGCCTCCTGTAATAATTATACTCGAATTGGATAATTACCACAATTGACAATTTTAACATATTACTTGTTTATGTTTTGTACAATTTACTAAATAAATCTAAATATTATTAAAAATCGTCAAAAAAATCGGCAGCAGGCACATGATAGCGTCTGCTGCCGATAGTTTTATATTGTTTTAAGCATTAAAGCAATTATCCAAGAACAACAACGATGTTTGTCTGCTCTGTCATCTTGCACTCGCATACGAAGTTGCCTTCAACTGCTTCGCCGTTGACTGTCATAGACTTTACGCCGCTCTGAACGTGGTCTGGGTTCTGAATGTCGATAGAAAGGTGCTTGCCACGGAAGTTCTTTTCGATCTTGAAGCCGTCCCATGTGTGTGGGATAGATGGGCTTATTACAAGTCCCTCTGCGTTTGGTCTCATACCGCAGATACCCTCTACGCAGCCTACCATTACTGTTGAGCCTGTACCTGTCAGCCAATGAACGTGTGAACGTCCTGCATATGGTGAACGTGTTGACTCTGTAAACTGACCGTGAACGTATGGCTCAAGTATTCTTACTTCTGCCTTATCGTTCATGTTAGCAGGTGAGGACTCGAGGAAGTACTCGAATGCTCTGTCACCATGACCGAGAAGTGACTCTGCAAGGATAGCCCAGCCCTGTGTCTGTGAGAAGATACCACCGTTCTCCTTTGTATCAGGGTTAAAGATGTGCATAAGTGCACCGTCAAAGTAATGATCTACATAAGGTGGCTCCATGATCTTTACGCCAAATGGAGTATTGAGTATCTCGTGTACCTTTTCCATAGCAGTTTCAGCCTGCTTCTCAGATGCGAAGCCTGAGATAACTGACCAAGACTGTGGGTTGAGCCACATTGAAGCCTCTGGATCCTTCTTAGCGCCAACGATCTCGCCGTTCTCTCTGTAGCCTCTGATAAATCTATCCTCGTCCCAGCAAGCTTCAAGGCTCTTGCCGAGTTCAGGCTGTACCTTGTCGATATAAGCAGCGTACTCATTATCGCCTCTGTCAAGAGCATAGCCCTTGATGATGCTCATTGCATAGTAGAGCTGGAATGCAACGAATGTTGACTCGCCCTTCTTACCAAGTCTGAGGCAGTCGTTCCAGTCAGCATAAAGACCTGCTGGCATTGTATGAGCGCCAAGTCTTTCCATTGAGAAGTTGATAGCTCTCTTAAGATGCTCGTAAACTGTATCTTCGCCGCCGTTTGCGTATACGATAACTTCATCGAGGAACGCCTTGTTTCCGCTCTCGCCGATATACTTATTAACTGTTGGGAAGAGCCAGAGAGCGTCGTCTGCTCTATAGCATGGGTGGCCTGTTTCCTTAGCGTAGATAGAGTTCTCATCGTTCTCGTCCGGGCAAGTTTCATGGCCTGCCTTGTGGTCGAACTTAACAAGTGGAAGTCCGCCGCCGTTATCTACCTGTGCAGAGATCATAAATCTGATCTTTTCAGCAGCAAGCTCAGGATTGATATGGATAATACCCTGGATATCCTGAACTGTATCTCTATAGCCATAGCCGTTTCTCAGACCGCAATAGATGAATGACGCAGCTCTTGACCAGATAAATGTGATGAAGCACTGATAAGCGTTCCATACGTTTACCATGTTATTGAACTCGTCAGAAGGAGTTTCGATCTGGAAGTTATTAAGCTGACCATGCCAGTAAGCGATAAGCTCCTTTACCTCAGCGTCTACCTTGCCAGGCTCGTTATATGCAGCGAGTATCTCGTCTGCTACCTTTGGATTCTTCTGACCAACAACATAGATTATCTCCTTTGTTTCGCCAGGAGCAAGGATAATGTCAGACTGGAGAGCACCGCAAGCGTTTGAGTTATAGTTGAGCTTGTTATCGCAGAAGCCTCTTTCAACTGCAACAGGGTTGCCGTATGTTCTGTAAGAGCCGATAAAGCTGTCCAGATTACCGTTATAAGCGGAAACAGGAGCGCCAACTACGCCGAAAAATCTTTCTCTCCAGTTAGAGCCGTTCTCGTCCTTACCGCTGTTCTCATTGATGTGCTGAACGATCTTGTTGCCCTCAAAGCTTGTTCTTGTGATGAACAGTGTATACTGGAGGTTTACCTGATCCTGCTCGTAGTTGTTCTCATTTGTGAACTCTACAAAGCCGAATGTTGAAAGGTTTCTGTATCTGTCAGAGTTATTTGTGATCTTAGTTCTCCATACCTCATATGTTTTGTTCAGAGGAACATAATATGTAAGCTCAGAGTGGATATCTGCATAGTCAGACTTGATAGTTGTATAAGCTGTACCATGGTGGCACTCTGTCTTATACTGATCGAGAGGCTTGCCTACAGGCTGCCATGTGCATGACCAATAATCCTTGGCGTCGTTATCTCTGATGTAGATATATCTGCCAGGGAGACCGATATTTGAGTTGAAACGGTAACGGATTATTCTTCCGTTAGCACCGCTCTTTACAAAGCTGTATCCGCCGCCGTTGTTGGATACGATAGCACCGTACTCTGGTGAGCCGAGATAGTTAGCCCAAGGTGCAGGTGTGTCAGGTCTTGTGATGACGTATTCCTTGTGTTCAAGGTCAAAATAACCATACTGCATATTTTTTATACGCTCCTTTTCAATATTTTAAAGTTGTAAACGTTTCACCAAAATAGCGTAAACGTTTCCCTCATAGATCCCGTCATTATTCATAACGCTTATATTATTTTAGCATACTTCCGATAGCTTTACAAGGGGGTAAAGCCAAAAAAATGGGCGTATTTTCAAAAAACTTTTTCGGGATTGTAGACTTTTGAAACTTAAACGTTTGAAAATCGTCATGCTTTTTGTCATTGTCCAAAACGCACTAATAACTGATAATTATTTATATATATTGGATATTGACAGCAGTGTCGAAAATATGGTATATTGTGTATATAATAAATTATAGGAGGTTTACCATTATGAACATTAAAGGAAGAGTTTTAGCTATGGTTTCTGCTTGTGTTGTGATTTTCTCACAAAGTTCAATCGCAACGTTTGCTCTTGATAACCAGGAGGTTCTTACATTACCAACTTCTGTTTCAGATTTAACCAGCGCTGAAAACATGGGACAAGTGGTTAAAATTCACAACTTACATGGAGCAGATGAAGTAACCATTGCTTTCTGCGCTGAAATGGAGTCGGGATATGTGATATATGATTTGTCAGGAAATACAATAGAGTATAGTCCTACATCATCATCTCCATATAGCGACTTACAAGGCGATTTATATTATGCTGGTCCACTTGAATACTTGACTAAAACAAGCACTGATTACAAAAATTTGCGAACAGGTGAGATTTTAACAGACGAGCAATTCAACGAAGTTACTGAAAGTTTTACTAATGAGAGCATAAAACTTTCATCAACTAATTTTATGAATTCAAGTGCTTCCAGGACTAATTCAGGATTTCGCACAGCAGTTTCAAAAGTATCTGGAACACCTAGAAAACTAAACTACAACACATCTAATCAATGTGGGGCGTTAGCAGCTGTTATCAACTTATGCTATATTGATGACTACAAAGACAACAATTGTTTGAGCAATTCTTATTCTAATAATCCCAAAAGTCTTTTCAACACCCTTAACAATTATATTCCGAGAGAAACAGACCGGAATGGAATAATAAATGGACTTAGCAACGCAAAAAAAGATAAAATATGTAGTTTTACTTCATCGCCTGACGCTTACTATGGCGGTGATTCATGGGGATTTTGTTTTTACAGGATACTCACGTCAAATTCTCCAACCATATTACTTATTATAAAGCATCCGAATTATGGTGGAGCAAAGGGGAGAAATCATTGGGTACTAACATATGGCATTGTTCAATGCTTCGATAATAATAATAAATTAGTTGATAAATATTTTATTGTTAACGATGGGTATGGAAAAAATGATATACGAATCCATTACACATATCAGGACGACTGTGTTTACATTTAAGGGTAGGTGACAAAACATGAAAAAGACAGTTTATTTGGTTTTAGCGCTCTCACTGCTTCTTTGCTCATGCTCACAGACAACAGACAATGATGACAAAAGCAAGGTCAATGACAGCAGTACAGTTGTGACAACAGCTTCTACAACAATGACAACTACCACAACTTCATCATCAAAGGTCGATGAAAATGCTGAAATTTCGGCATATTATATTCATCACTGGTATGGAGAAGAACCATATGAGATAACAGACAAGGACACTATCGAAAAGATAACTGCGTGGATAGAGAATGCTAAATCGGTATGCAAGGATTATCCTTACATTGACGGCTTAGAATACGGTGGCGCAGACGCTTATGGAATCTCTCTCGAAAAGGATGAATCAAGTGATGCGTATGAGAGCATTTGTGTTATCGATGTTTCACAGTATTCGTGGGACACCTCAGACGGTATGCACTCTGAAAGTAAAATATGCAATTTTAGCATAAAAGATGATGCAGGCGAATTTCAGGATTACAATTTGCCAAAGGAAATGATAGATGAAATAATGCCCCTTATAACAAGACCTAATGTTGAATAGCAAACAACACATACAAAACCGGCGTGTATCTTCGTGATACACGCCGGTCGTTTCTATTATGTTTTTATGATACCTTGAGCCATGCGCAGGCAAAATCAAGTGCTTCATAAAGGCTTGATTTTTCTGCTACCTTAACGATCTGCTTATTCGGAGGCAGTGTGCTGTCTGTTGCAACTTTTCTTATTCTTACCTTATTTGCAACGTCGATACCGCCGACCTTTTCTGTAGAAAGTATTTCTATCATGACTACGAACTCGTCATACATATTTCCAAAATAGATATTATTCCCTTTTCTCACCAGTGGAACGCCCTTATAGGTGAAAAAAGCTTTCTTTTCTTCTGCCATTTATCTCTCCGCCTTTCTCATAATATATTTCTCTTTTTGTTTACTATTTTATTATACCATACTTTTCACATAATTAAAAGAGCTTTTGACAACTTTTTTGCGCAGGTTTTCAGCCTTGCTTTATGTGGGATACATATTGTATCACATATTCTTTGCGAAAGCTGTCGAAACATATCCGTAGGGGCGAACGCTGTTCGCCCGTCAGATCATATGCTTAGCATGGGATATGCGTTTTAATAGTTATCGTCCACAGCCTCGCCTTTAAGAAGTCTGTCCATATTTGCAACGAACGTATCTACCCAAGTTGACTGTATTCTGAATGAGGTTTGACCATTTAGCTTGACTACAGAACGTCTTGAAGAATCCTTATAAATCTCCATAACGTCCTTTTTGCCGTCCTTGCGGTCGAATGTTATAGTCAGATAGCTTTCGCCCTCAGGGTCTGTGAAGTAAATCTCATTTGTCGGGCAACCCATAAGATACTGATAGAAGGTCTTAAAGTTGTCAACGTCAAGTTCCTTGCCGTCTGTTGTGACCTTTGTTACCTGTGCGGTAGTTTTGCCGTCAGAATCTGTATCCGTGCTTGCGCCTGAGCTTTCCACCTCATAAACGGTCTTTTTACCATTATAGACTACCTCAACGTCTTTAAGGTCAACAAGGTAGTTTGAAGTCATAAGGCTTGTGATAACGTCCTCTGCTTTGATCGTTGCCCATGGGAGGTTATCGGCTGAAACGAGGTATATAGCGTCAACGCCCTTTACGCCCTCAAAGTAGCAATAATATGCAGACACTGTATCTGTTGTTTCACTGCTGTCGCCTGCTGTTGCATAGACAGGGTCGCCTATTTTAAGGGTATAGTCATAGCCGTCTCCCGAGAGTCTTACTGTTGCGAACGGGTCGGAAAGTCCATGCTCCTTCATTGCAGTTTCATCAGGTGCGATGACCTCACAGCTCTGTGCTGTAAGTCCCCACATACCATGGGTAGTTGCTGAAGAATTTGTAATGTTCAGGTATGAGAAGATAGGCTCTGTCATTACCTGACCTGAAAGTCCCTCTATCTCGTTAGGGTTATTTTCAAACGCCATTTCATAGTCCAGATCTTTTCTTGTAACTGTTTCCTTGCCATAGTCAGGCCAATCGTCGTCAGACGGCTTTGTGAGCAAAGTGAGGTTCGCATATGCGGTCACTGGATCTGTATAGTATGAAAGCTTTGTTCCCATTACCATATAGACGGTCTTTTCATCGTCAAGGCTCACATAGCTGTATCTTTCGTTGCTTGGTGAAACAGAGCCTACATGAAGGGTAGTGGCAGTGCCGTCGCTGTATTCAACTGTGAGATCTGCTGTGGGCTTATCAAGACCGTATTTTGACATATCCTCAACGTTTTCTTCAACGAGCTTTTTCGCCTTGAAGCCGTCAAGATTCGATATCATGGAAGCTTCTGCGGTGGCATTTGCATTGAGAGTGCCAAGCTCAGGTATGCTCCATGTGGATTTACCTGACTCGGACTTATTAACGGAATACTCGCCATGTTCGTTTGAAACCTTTACGCTTGTTATATCGTCGCTTGACTTTGTAAGGATAACAACGCTCTCGTCCTGACTTGAAACTGCCGCTGTTGACGATGAGCTGGAGTCTGCGTCTGATTTGCCTGAGGTGGAGTTGAGAAACGCCATTACTCCCACCAGACAAGCGGCTGTGACTCCGCAGATAATGATACCCTGCAATTTACCATTCATTTGTGATTACCTCTGTGTTTTACTTATTCTTTCTTCTTGCCCAGATAACGATACCCACTATAAGAACTACAACAGGTACGCCAAGGCAGAATGTCCATTTAAGAACTGTTTTCTGCTGCTGAGTGATGTCGAAAACATTGCCTGTGATAGTTTTTGGTGTGATAGTGATACCTGCGGTCTTTCCGGTAAGGCCGTTTATAACGCTTATGAAATACTCGCTGTTCTGATACTGTGAATACTGCAAGTAGGTATCAGACAGCATACCCTCTGAACCTACTGCGATAACATTGCTATAGAGAGTTTTGTTATCGTCTGTAAATTTTGCCTTTGAGCCGACAGCCATATAATTCTGCTGACCCTTTACCAGAGCATCGCCTATATTCACCTGACCTGTGGTCTGTGATATATCAACATTTGCGGTATAGGCAGAATCTGAGGACTTGAGGTAAGCGTCTGTAGACACCATATCCTGCTCGTCAAAGAGTGTGTTTACAGGACGGCAGAGTGCTGAAAGGATAGCTGGGTTCTCTGTAGAAACGTCCTGAGTGAAGTTATCGGAAACATCTGACGCAACTGTTACGCAAGGTGAGTTATAATACTTGCCTGAATCGCTTTCGCAGATAACGCCCTTGCCGACAGAAAGTCCATACTCTGACAGGAACTCATCAAGATTCGGGGTGTCCTCCTGACCATAAGAAGCAATATAGAGGAGCTGTTTGCCAAGATTTCCGTCATTATTGAGGAAGTCGCTGACCTTTTTGATATCCTCCTCCAGATAGTCAGTCTTAGGAGCAGGGATAACCACAACGTCTGTATCGGCAGGGATATCCTCGGAGGTTATATCCACTGTGTTCACGTTATAGCCGTTAGCTGTAAGAAGCGTCTGGAAATATGTGAGCTGTGTAAGCTCGCTTCTGCCTGTGAGGACAGTAACATAGACAGGGTTAGGGTCTGTTACTGTCATAAGTGCAGAAGTGAAAGCCTGCTCTGCGTTTGAGGACTCAACATAGCTGCCGTAATAGGACAGGAATGAAAGGTCGCCGCCTGCCTGCTGGGCAAGGGTATCTATGCTGTAGCCTGACTGTGACAGCTTCTGCTCGAACTCGTCTGTGAATGTAAGGAGGTCGAGCATACCGAGCTTTCTTGTTCGGCTTATCTCTTTGCCGTCAACCTTTGTTTTTGTTTCAAATATCATATCGAACTGGCTGATAGTATCGGTATACTCCTTAACTATCTCAGGATGTGAGTCGATATCAACGAAACGATATGTGATATGGTGATTGAGCTTACAATAGTTTTTCAAAAGCTCAACAGCCTGCTTATTATAAGAACTGTAATTTGTATAAGTATTCTCGTCTGCGAAGATAGTTACCTGAACGTCTACGTTCACTTTCTTTACATAATCCTCTGTATCGTTTGAAACTGAATATATCTTATTTGTAGTCAGGTCGATAGTGATAGGATATCTGTCAAAAAGCATTGTTGTGACAACATTCACCAGGACAAGCAGAGCGACAAAAACGCAGGTGAACACTGTTGCCATTGTTCCATGCTTGAGCTTTTTGGCATTGAACTTTTTGCCGTCCTTTGTCTTTTTCTCTTTTTTATCTTTCTTTTTGTCTTTATCTTTTTTATCCTTTTCTGTATCCTTTGGAGCGGTCTTTGCTGCCTTTTCGTCTGCTACAACGTCTTTAAGCAGGTCTGCTCCTGATACAGAGATCTTTTCGTTATTATTCTCTTCCATTTAAACAGCCCTCCTTTAGCCCCAGCGGCGTTTTTCAAGCACTCTCACCGTGAGGAAAAGAAATGCCACTATTGCACTCAGAAAGAACACAACGTTAGAAAAATCAAAAAGTCCATAGGTGAATGAATAATATCTCTCGCCGAATGACACCTTTTCGCACACTGTTGTGAGCCATTCAAAAGGCAGAAGATTGCCTATAGTTGACAGGAACGACACGAAGATAAGTGCGATAAAGCTTATTACTGCGGCAACTATCTGGTTTTCTGTGAAAGATGAGCAGAAGATACCGATAGCGATATAAGCGCCGCCAACAAGTGCCAGAGCGACGATATTGCCCACAACGACGTTCCAGTCAGGCGTACCGAAAGCGGATACGACAACTGCAAAAACGCCTGTGATAGCGATAGCTATGATATAGATAAGGAAAGCGGCAAGGAATTTACCTACAACTATGCTGCCAAGACCCACAGGGGCGGTGAGCAGACACTGGTCTGTTTTTGTTCGCTTTTCCTCGGATATGGTCCTCATGGTGAGGACAGGTATGAGCACTATTATGATTATAAGAAGCGCACTGAAAACGGAATCAAGTCTTGTATAGCCGCTTTCAAGGCTGTAGTTTGCAAACATTACGCCTGAATAGGCATAGAATGCCGCAAGGAAAATATAACCGATAGGTGAGGTAAAATAGCTTCTTACCTCTCGTCTGAATATTGCGCCCATTAGTCATTTCCCTCCTTATCGGAAGTATTTTCAAGGGCAGGCAAAGCCTCGCCCATTGTGAGCTTGAGGAATATATCTTCAAGTGAAAGCTCAGAGGTCTTAAGTTCAAGCATATACCAGCCGTTTTTAACAACTGTTTCAAAGACGTCACGTCTGATATCCACGCCCTCTTTTGCCTCTATTCTTATATCGTTCACGCCGTCTTTATGGCTTGCGTCGCAGATAACTTTCTCAACGCCCTTTATGCCCTGCATTGCTCTGACGATCTTATCCTTATCGCCCTGTATCTTTGCAGTGAGCTTATGCTCGCCTGAGAGCTTCTGTGAGAGGTGTTCCTCTGTATCGTTTGCGACGACCTTGCCCTCGTTGATGACTATTATCTTATCGCAGACAGCCTGCACCTCAGAGAGGATATGGGAAGAAAGGATAACAGTATGATTTTTGCCGAGCTTTCTTATAAGAGTTCTTATCTCGATTATCTGCTTAGGGTCAAGACCTACTGTAGGCTCGTCCAAGATAAGAACCTTTGGGTTGCCGATAAGAGCCTGAGCAAGACCTACTCTCTGTCTATAACCTTTTGACAGGTTCTTGATTATTCTGTTATAAACATGGTCTATCTTTACAAGTCCGCATATATCTTTAAGATGCGACACCTTTGGAAGCTTACACTTTTTAAGGTCATAGACAAAATAGAGATATTCTTTTACGGTCATATCCATATAAAGGGGCGGAAGCTCAGGGAGATAGCCTATCTGCTTTTTAGCCTTGATAGGGTCTTCAAGGATGTCTACGCCGTCTATAAGGGCTTTGCCGTCTGTACAGGATATGTAGCCTGTAAGGATATTCATGGTGGTGGATTTTCCCGCTCCGTTAGGACCGAGGAAGCCGAGAACTTCTCCGTCCTCAGCTTTAAAAGAGATATTATCGACAGCCTTTTTGTCGCCGTATCTCTTGGTAAGGTTTATAACCTCTATCATTTTATTTCCTCCTCTTAGGAAAAGCATTCATAAGTCTTTACAATTTTATAATACTTATGTGACAGGGGAGTGATAGCTGTACGAAATACAGAGCATTTTAAGTAAATTTAAAGTAGCAAATACTCAAAATGCTCCGCTGTTGAATTATTTATCTGTCTAAAAGCGATGTATCTATGTAATTTGTAGGGGAGCGGTGCAATTTCTGCTTTGCAGAGATCCGACATCCCACTTGTTTGGAAATTATTTCGCCCCTACACTTGTTCAACATTTTCGTAGTTTTTATTATGACAGCTTCTCAATGCCCTTTCTTATTCTTGCAAGAGTATCCTCCTTGCCGATGAGATATGATATCTCAACACCGCCGCCCGGAGTGAACGCCTTACCTGAAACTGCAACTCTAAGAGGCCACAGAACGATACCGTTCTTTACGCCAAGCTTGCCGATAAGGTCAAAGAGTGCGTCATGGATATTTTCCTCTGTCCAGTCCTCAACGCCCTCGAGAACAGGGAGAACTTCTTTGAGAGATTCCAGAGAATTTTCAGGATTCGTTTTCATCTTCTTATGTGTATAGAGAGCTATATCATACTCAGGGAGAGCGTCGATAAAGTCTACCATTTCAGGTATCTCTGTGAAAAGCTCTGTTCTTGCCTGCAAGAGCTTTGCGATCTCGTTAAGGTCAACGTCCTCTCTATGAACGGACTGCTTGATATAAGGGATAGCATACTCAGCAAACTTCTCAGGGGTCATAGCCTTTATATACTTGCCGTTGATAGCTTTAAGCTTAGCAGGGTCGAAGATAGCAGGGGACTTAGAAAGTCCGTGGATATCGAATTCCTTAACAAGCTCTTCAAGTGAGAATATCTCGTTCTCGCCCTTTGGCGCCCAGCCAAGCAGAGCGATATAGTTTATAACAGCTTCTTTAAGATAGCCCTTTTTCATAAGATCCTCATAGGAAGCGTCGCCGTCTCTCTTTGAAAGCTTATGCTGTTTATCTTTCATGATATGCTCAACATGGATATAGGTTGGTATCTCCCAGCCAAAAGCCTTATAGAGCAGGTTATACTTAGGTGCAGAAGCAAGGTACTCGTTACCTCTTACAACGTGGGTGATACCCATAAGGTGGTCGTCAACGACGTTTGCAAAGTTATAGGTAGGCATACCGTCTGTCTTTATAAGTATCTGGTCGTCGAGGGTAGAGCAGTCAACAGTGATATCGCCGTAAAGCTCGTCATGGAAAGTAACTTCGCCCTCTGTAGGTATTTTCTGTCTGATAACATAAGGAACACCTGCGTCAAGCTTTTCCTTTATCTCTTCAGGCGAGAGGTTACGGCAATGTCTGTCATACATTGGAGCGATACCGCTTGCTTCCTGAATGGCTCTTACTTCCTCAAGTCTTTCCTTGTCGCAGAAGCAATAATAAGCCTCGCCCTTTTCAACGAGTTCCTCGGCATATTTCTTAAACATACCCATTCTCTGTGACTGGATATACGGACCTACAGGTCCGCCGATATCAGGGCCTTCGTCCCAATTAAGACCAACGTCTTTAAGTGTTTTATAGATGACCTCAACAGCACCGTCAACATAACGCTCCTGGTCTGTATCCTCGATACGGAGAATAAAGTCTCCTCCGTTCTGCTTTGCAATAAGATAGGTAAAGAGTGCTGTTCTCAGGTTACCTATGTGCATATAACCTGTTGGTGAAGGTGCAAATCTTGTTCTTACCTTGTTCATTTATATCTTCCTTTCAAAATTAGAGTCTTATTTCATATCCTGCTCATCAAATGCAATTTTTACATATTTCGCAGGATTATTTGCAATATACTGCCTTATTTCTGCGTGTTGCTTTCTGTTTTTGATTATCGTATCATAAAAAGATTTTTGCCATATGGAATAACCTAGTTCTTTTGTGACAGCCTCTTTGAAATGTTTTATGACCCTTGAAAGTGTCGGTGTTTCACTTGTAGGGGCGAACAGTGTTCGCCCGTTTTTCGGCTGTTTTTCAATTTTGATTATAATATGCACATGGTCAGGCATGATACAAGACATCTCTACAAAAACGTCGGGATAGTGCTCAGATATCTCTGTGAGTTTTCTCTTTACAAGTTTTCCTGTAACAGAAAGTTTTGGGTGCAGAATTTCATTTGCAGTCAGCGGGCGAACACTGTTCGCCCCTACATTCTCCCACAGGACTTGGTATTTTTTAGTAACACATATCGTCACAAAATACAAGCCGTTCGCAGAATAATCATAACCCTCAAGACGTATTTTCTTTCGTCTTGGCAAATCTTCACTTGTCATATTTTATTTTCCTCAAAATATCTGACCGCCTGCTCTTTGTTTTTTGCTATCTCCTCACGGAGGCTGTCAAAGCTGTCAAACATTTTTTCGGGGCGGAGAAATTCATGCAGTTCAAGTTTTAGCTTTCTGCCGTAAAGATCCCCATGATAATCCATGATGAAGGTTTCTGCAAGGGGAGCTGTTTCAACATGGACGGTAGGCTTTACGCCTATATTTGTCACGCCTGCATACTTATTTCCGTCTATTTCAACAGCGGAGCAATAAACGCCGAATTTCGGCATTACCCTGCCCTTTGGTATCTGCTGATTTATCGTGGGGAAATCCCACGTTCTGCCACGTTGAAAGCCGTGTTCCACTTCAAGGCAGAATCCAAAATGATAACCCAGCATTTCATTTGCTTTGGCTATCTCGCCCTCACGGACGCATCGTCTTATCTCAGTGGAACTTATGACCTCACCGCCCATGAGCAGTGGACTTACTATTTCCACATCTATATCATATTTTTCACCGAGCCTTTTAAGGTCAACAGCCTTGCCCTGTGCGCCTTTGCCGAATGTAAAATCGTTTCCGCACACTGCGCCGCTGCAATTGAGCCTTTCTTTCAGCACCTTTTTCACAAAATCCTCCGGTGACATACCTTTGAACTCTGCAAAATCAGGTGAGAAAAGCACTTCGACCCCAAGCTCTGCCATTTTTTTATGCTTTTCCTCGTCGCTCATAAGCATTTCTATCCTGCCGTCATGACCTTTTGAGGTCACTGTGTCGGTCTTAAAACAGAAAACTGCCGAATGTCCGTCAAGGCTCTGAGCCTTTTTCACAGCCGTTGTTATTATGAGCTGATGTCCTCTGTGGACTCCGTCAAAAAGTCCAAGAGCGCAAACTGTCCTTTTTTCGGGGATAAACCCGCTGTTTGTTATATCCGTCAAAATATCCCTCCGAATAAAACAAATTATCAGAAATTTTTGAAGCTTCTGAAACTGCCCTCATGAAAAGCGCCGATACCGAGGAAGCTGTTATCACTGCCGTAGACACGGTAGAGCTTGTCCTCTGACAGATCTTTTATCCCTGTCTGCTCAGGTCTGAGCTTTACTCCGTTTCTATAAAGCTTTGTTTCCCACTGCCCAAGGGTGGTTTTTTCATAGCTTACAAAGGCTCTGTCAAGTGGGATAAGCATTTGTGACAGCTTATCCTGCTCACAAATTTCGGCTATCTCCTCTATGGTATAACAATCTTTTATATCAACGCCCCCTGAATAGGAACGCTCAAGAGAAGTCATCATTCCGCCACAGCCAAGCTTTTCACCTATGTCGCTGATAACGGAGCGTATATAAGTACCTTTTTCGCAATCAACTTTCATTACGCCCCTGCGTGAAGCTTCGTCATATTCTATTATATCAATGCTGTCGATATGGACAGCTCTCGGCTCACGCTCTATTTCTTTGCCTGCTCTTGCAAGCTCATAGAGCTTTTTGCCGTTCACTTTTATTGCAGAATACATAGGCGGCACCTGCATGATATCGCCTGCAAAACTGCTTTTTGCACATTCAAGGTCGGCTCTGGTAACTGCCTTATCGCTTGTTTTTAACGTCTTTCCTGTGCTGTCTAAGGTATCTGTGCTTACCCCAAGCTGAAAGCCTGCAGTATAGACCTTTCGTCTGTCGGGGATAATATCGCAGGCTTTTGTGGCTCTGCCAACGAAAACAGGCAGAACGCCTGTTGCCATAGGGTCAAGGGTCCCTGAATGACCCAATCTTTTTATCCTTAGAACGCCTCTGAGCTTTGCGATAACGTCAAAAGAAGTCCAGCCCTCGGGCTTTTTTACAGGCAAAATGCCGCAGATATTATCATTGCTGTTATCCAAGCTCATCAGCCCAAGACCTTTTCCGCTTGCTTGAGAAGCTTAGCCTTGACTTCTTCAAGGCTTCCTGTTATCTCACAGCCTGCGGCTCTTATGTGTCCTCCGCCGCCAAACTCACGGCAGAATGCAGAAGCGTCTATCTCATCGTCGCTTCTTACTGATATTTTAAAGACGTTCTCGTGTCTTTGCTTAACTGTTATGCCTATTTTCACGCCCTCAACGGACAATGGTATAGAAGCAAGTCCCTCGAACTCGGCAGCGTCAACGCCACTTTTCTCCATAAGCTCTTTTGTAAGCACTATCATAGAGCATTTGCCACCGCAGTAATACTCCATATTCGCTGTAACGGACTGCTCCACCATAAGTCTGCCCTTGCTTTTTACATCAAACATTTTTCTATTGATATAAGCAAAATCTATGCCATATGACATAAGCTCTGCACAGGCGATGTGAGCCTGCGGAGTTGTGTTTTCATACTTGAAGCAGCCTGTATCCGTTGCAATGCCTGTATAAAGGCATCTCGCTATCTGACGTGATATATTTCTGCCTGAAGCTTTGAATATCTTATACATTATAAGTGCTGCGGCAGAAGCGTCTGCTTCTACATATGACTGCTTTGCAAAATACTTGTTTGAGATGTGGTGGTCGATGCAAAGGTCGATCGCACCCTCCTCGGCATACTTTGAAAGGTTGCTGCCAAGAAGATTTGTGTCTGCGATATCCACTGCGATAACGTACTTCACATCAAATTCCTGAGGGTAATAGCTCTCATAGATAAGATCATATCTTTCGGGAAAGCTGTCGGAATTTACAACGTTAGCCTTTTTCCCCATATCTCTCAGAAAAGCGCACAGGGCAAAGCCTGAACCAAGCGTATCGCCGTCGGGACTTTTATGAGTTAAAATAAGAAAATTGTCGTTTTCTTCAAATATTTTAAGAATATCCTGAAATGTCATAATATCCTTTCTCCTCTATTACTCTTCGCCGTCTTTCTCTTCTTTTTCTTCTTCGGGCAGAACTTCTTTAAGAAGCTTGTTTATCTTTGCTGAATGCTCGATAGAATTATCTGCGATAAATTTAAGCTCAGGGCATTTTTTCAGCTTCAGCACGTTTGATATTTCTCTTTTGAGAAATCCTGTTGCCGACTCAAAGCCTTTAACGGCTTCCTTTGCCTTTTCATAGCCCTCAAAGCTTGAAACATACACTTTACAGAATGAGCCGTCGCCTGCCACGTCGCAGCGGACGATAGTGAGCATATCTCCTCCGTGTATCCTTGGGTCTTTAAGGTCTCTCATTTTGCCCGATATTATTCTTCTTATATCTTCGGACATACGTCCTGCTCTGTAACCTGCCATAATATCTTTATCTCCTGCTTAAATATGCTCTTACGGGGCGGCTGTCCGTCCCGTAAGCATCATTATCAATCTCTGTATTCTTCCATATAGAACGCCTCGAAAATGTCGCCCTCCTTGATATCGGTGAACTTTTCAAGAGTGATACCGCACTCAAAGCCTGCGGCAACTTCCTTGGCGTCGTCCTTAAATCTCTTAAGGCTTGACATCTTATCCTCGGCGATAACGATACCGTCTCTTACGACTCTTATCTCGTTATTTCTGCCCACCTTACCGTCAAGAACGTAAGAACCTGCTACAGTACCAACATTGGATATCTTGTAGACCTGTCTTACTTCGATACGGGCTGTTTCCACCTCTCTGTACTTAGGAGCAAGCATACCCTTCATAGCGTCTGTTATTTCTTCTATTGCATCATAGATTATTCTGTAAAGTCTGATATCAACGCCGCTCTGCTCTGCATTCTGCTTTGCAACAGGGTCAGGACGAACGTTAAATCCAACGATGATAGCGTTTGAAGCGTTTGCGAGCATAACGTCGCTTTCAGATACAGCGCCTACGCCGCCGTGGATGACCTTAACTCTGACCTCGTCATTTGAAAGCTTTTCAAGTGACTGCTTAACGGCTTCAACTGAGCCTTGAACGTCAGCCTTGACGATGATAGGAAGCTCTTTCATTTCTCCCTCAGCTATCTGGCTGAACAGATTGTCGAGAGTTACCTTCTGATGCTGCTGGAACAGTTCTTCCTTAGCTTCATGCTTTCTCTGCTCAACAAGCTCTCTTGCAAGCTTTTCGTCTGCAACTGCGTTGAAAACGTCACCTGCACTTGGAACTTCGCCCAGACCTGTTATCTCAACAGGTGTTGACGGGCCGGCTTCCTTAATGCTTCTGCCCTTATCGTTTGTCATCGTTCTTATACGTCCGACAGAAGTGCCTGCGATTATAACGTCGCCTGACTTCAAAGTACCGTTCTGAACGAGAAGTGTAGCAACAGGGCCTTTACCCTTATCAAGTCTGGCCTCGACAACAGTACCTCTTGCAAGTCTGTCAGGGTTAGCTTTAAGCTCCTTGACCTCTGCAACGAGGAGAATGTTTTCAAGAAGCTCGTCGATACCCATACCGGTCTTTGCGGAAACAGGCACTGCGATAACGTCGCCGCCCCATTCCTCGACAACGAGGGACTGCTCTGTGAGCTGCTGCTTAACTCTGTCAGGATCTGCGCCTTCTTTATCCATTTTATTGATAGCAACGATTATTGAAACGCCTGCTGCCTTTGCGTGGTTGATAGACTCGATAGTCTGCGGCATGATACCGTCATCAGCGGCAACAACGAGGATAGCGATATCTGTAACGTTCGCACCTCTTGCTCTCATGGCTGTGAAAGCTTCATGACCCGGAGTATCCAGGAACGTTATCTTCTTGCCTTGATACTCCACCTGATATGCACCGATATGCTGTGTGATACCGCCTGCCTCAGTGTCAGTAACGTGAGCGTTTCTTATTCTGTCGAGGATAGATGTCTTACCATGGTCAACGTGACCCATAACGACAACGACAGGGCATCTTTCCTGCAGGCTCTCCTCTGGATCTTCGTCAGTTTCGATAAGTCTTTCTTCTATTGTAACGTGTACTTCCTTTTCAACCTTTGCGCCAAACTCTTCTGCAACAAGTGCGGCGGTATCAAAGTCGACCACCTCATTGATAGAAGCCATTACGCCAAGACCCATAAGCTTTTTGATGACCTCGGTAGCTGTTACTTTAAGTCTGCTTGCAAGCTCTGAAACAACGATCTCGTCAGGTATCATGACCTTGAGCTGCTGCTTTCTTGCTCTTTCAAGCTCCAGTCTGCGGAGCTTTTCGCTCTCAGTTTCCTTCTTATGTGAGAACTGCTGTTTCTTTCTCTGCTGAGATTTCTGAGTGAGCTTCTGCTTCTTTGTGAAGTTATCCTTGCTCTTGTTCTGCTTTGAGTTTGCAAGGTTATCATACTTCTCGTTATACTTATCAAGCTCTATATAGCTTCCTCTTGTGTCGATAGTTCTCTGTGTGCCGAACGAATCGTTATCCTCAGAGATAGTATATCCGCCTGAAGCTTCTTTCTTATCAGAAAAACCGCCAAGCTGCTGACGAACGCCATGCTCTTTCTTCTTTGCAGGTTTCTGTGGAGCTGGCTGCTTTTTCTTCTGTTCAGGTGCAGGCTGTTTTGTTTCGACCTTGACCTCCGGCTTCTTTTCCACCTTTGGCTCTGCCTTAGGCTCAGGCTTTGCTTCCGCCTTTGGAGCCGGCTTAGGCTCAGGCTTTGCTTCTGCCTTTGGAGTCGGCTTAGGCTCAGGCTTCTTTTCAGCCTTTTTCTCCTTTTTCTCAGCCTTTACAGGCTTCTTATCTGCCTTCTTTTCTTCCTTGACAGGCTTTACGTTATTTGCATAGAAAGCATCAAAGCTGTCCACCTGATTGTTCTGTGTATAATACTCCAGAACATAAGAGATCTCCTCAGGGGTAAGCACTGACTGTGTTTTCTTTGGCTCTCCGCCGAGCTTGCCAAGACACTCGATAAGGTCGTTATTTGTAACTTTCAGATCCTTAGCCATATCGCTAAGCTTATATTTAGTTGTTTTCATACTCATAGGCTGTAAAATACCTCCTCAATAAATGCTAAATGCTATAAAACTCATTTTCGTCTATAGGGATCTCCTCAAGCCCTTTGGCGCAAGCCTTTGCGAAGCCTCCCTCGCAAATAGCGACAACGCCTGTTCTTTTGCCAAGACCAAAATGGATATCGTCCATTGTCATGCCAAGACTGTAAAGCTTTATCCCGTTTTTGTAGCAGTTGAACTTTATCTCTTTAAGAGATTTAGGTGAAAAATCCGTTGCCGCAAACACTGCGCAGGCTTTGCCTGTATTGCAGGCGTCCTTCACCATATCCATACCCATTACAAGCTTTCCTGCTTTTCTGCACATTGTAACAAGCCCTATTTTATTATTCATTTTCCCTAAGCTCGCCCTCCATGCTGTTATATATATCCTCGCTTATCATGCAGGAAAAGCTTCTTTCAAACTTTCTTGCCTTTCTTGCTTTTTCAAAGCATTCGACGCTTTTGCATATATAAGCGCCTCTGCCTGATTTTTTGCCTGTGAGGTCAAGGGAGATATCCCCCTCTTTTGACTTCACCACTCTGATAAGCTCTCTCTTGGGTTTCATTTCGCCGCACCCAAGACACATTCTCATTGGTATCTTCTTAGTTTTCATCATCGGCAGCCTCAGCCTTTGCAGAGCTTTCGGATACGATATCTATTTTATAGCCTGTCAGACCTGCGGCAAGCTTTGCGTTCTGACCCTTATTACCGATAGCAAGTGAGAGCTGGTTGTCAGGAACAGTAACACGGCACTCTCTTACGCCCTCCTCTTCGCTGAGAACAACGTTTATTACCTCAGCCGGAGCAAGAGCCTTTGCGATAAACTGTGCAGGGTCTTCGCACCAATTGATAACGTCTATCTTCTCGCCCTTAAGCTCGTTCACAACAGAAGTTATTCTTGACTTTCTAGGACCGATACAAGCGCCAACGGCGTCAACATTAGGGTCCTTTGAATAAACCGCTATCTTGCTTCTTGCACCTGCAACTCTTGAAATAGCCTTTACTTCAACAGTGCCGTCTGCTATCTCAGGAACTTCAAGCTCAAAAAGTCTTTTAACAAGCTCTCTGTGAGTTCTTGATATCTTGATAGAAGGCTTTCTGTCAGGATTTGCGATACCCACAACATATACCTTGATGATATCTCCTGCCTTGAGTGTTTCGCCTGGTATCTGCTCGTTTCTTACAAGATAAACTTCGTTCTTGTCGATAGTAAGTATAGCGTTCTGAGTAGCAGGCTCGACCTTCTGGACTGTGGCAGAAACGCACTCATGCTCCTTATCGTGATACTGCTCGATAAGTCTTGCTCTTTCAAAATCCTTGATATCGTGCTTGATAGACTGCTTTGCATTCTGAGCGGCAACTCTGCCGAACTTTGCAGGGTCGAGAGGTATCTCCACCATATCGCCCACCTTGATGTTAGGGTCATAGACCTTTGCTTCGTCAAGGAAGATCTCGTTGTCAGGGTCGTCAACATACATAACGTCCATAACTTCCTTGAGTATCCTTATATCGAGCTTTCCTGTAACAGGGTCGATATCCACTCTGATATTCTCGCAGTAAGGATAATCCTTCTTGATAGCCTTTTCAATACCTGATTTTATTTTCTCAATAAGTATATCGCTGCCAATATTATTTTCCTTTTCCAAATCTGTCAGAGCTTCAAAAAATTTGCTGGTCATTTCCTTATTCATTTTCTGATCAATCCTTTCACACTTGATTCGGGCTTTGCCCATATTTATTAAATTTCTTCATTCAGAACAGGTCTGCGTCATCATTGAGCTTTACATAAGCACAATCTGCAAGCTTAAACTCTACATTCTCCACGCCGTTCATATCCTCGTCCAGCTTCTGACAAAGTATCTTATCCTTGTCATATCCCACAAGACCCACAACGAACTCTTTTTCACCGTTTTCGTCAGGTCTTATGAGCCTTACTCTTATAACGTCGCCTATGCAGACCTCAAAATGCTCGGGCCTTCTAAGCTCTCTGCCAAGTCCGGGACTTCCGCACTCCAGCACATAGCTCTGAGCTATAGGGTCTGCCTCGTCAAGCACCTTGTTCATCGGTCTTGTGAAAGCCTCGCAATCGTCCATATCTATGCCGCCGTCCTTGTCGATAAGCACCCTGAGGTACCACGTTGCTCCCTCCTTTTCAAACCTTACGTCCCAAAGGAAAAAGCCAAGCTCGTCTGCGATAGGCTGTGCAAGCTCTCTTACTTTTTCTACCGTAGTTTTCTTTACTTCCATACAGCACCTCCGTTAATGCTTCCCAAAGCAAAGCCATTAGGCTTTGCCATGAAAAAAAAGCCCCATACAAAACCAAAAGACCGGAAGTCAAGTTCCAGTCTTTCATTAAAAGCCTATTGTGATTATTATACCACACAAAACAGTTTTTTGCAAGGACATTCAAAAGTTTTTAATGAAAAGAATTAAATATTATGTTAATAGTCTGTAAACATTTCGTCAACTGACGTTCTTTTCATTCTCCTCAGGGATATCCTTAGGTTTTGCTTTTTCTTTATCCACGGGTTTCTTCACTGTTCCCTCGACGAAATCCAGCGGAACGGTGAACATTATTCCCGTATTGGGCTGAGATAGATCGCCCACAGTATTATAAACTATCTTTCGTGCGGTATCGAGCTGATTATTTTTTATTACTGAGAGGATAGTTCTGTTATCCTCTTCACCGCTGAAAAGTCCTCGGATAGAGGCGCTGAGAAAGCTGCTGTCAAGTCTTGAAAGGGTCATTGCCATACCTGACGACTCGATTATAGTCGCACCCTTTATGCCTGCTGCTGAAAGTCCCTCCAGCAAATAGTCAAGCACGTCTGTTTTATTAAGGATTATGACCAGAAGTTTCACGTTATATCGCCCCCTGTTAAAATTTCAGCCTTTACGTTTTTACTTCTCCGCTGCTGACGGTGCAGTATCTTTGAGCATTGTCTGAACGCTCTCCTTGAACTTATCAGACACCTTAAAGTGAGAATCGTCCGTCCACTCGCCCTCCGGCACAAGAGCTTCTGCAGGAGTAAGGTTCTGATCCAGCATATCCTTGAGATACGACTTTTCTTCCTTATACTGTGCACTTGTCCAATCGGTATCGCTGTTTGCGGTGAATATATTATAGAAGTTATCAAGATTATCCTTAGTGATATTCGTCTGCTGGAAAGCGTTGTTTATAAGCATTGTCACCGCAGTTCCAAGAAACTTCATATTACCGTTCCTGCCCTCTTTGAAAACAGGATACTGACAGATAAGTCTTATCTGATGACCGCTGAGGTTAGTCAGATCGCCGCTTGGGATAGCGATATCGTTCTCGTCATTATCCTGAGAGAGATAGTAAAGCTCCTCATCAGGAGTATATGTAATTCCGCCCACAATATCCGCCGCATTCTCGAATGCGTCATTTGTGAGAGAAACGTAATTGTCTATAGTGATACCGAAAGTGTCTGCAACGGCTGCTTCAAGCTTCACCATGCCGCCCTCTTCGTGTATCTCACGCATTGTCTGGCTTCCGCTCACTGTGAACGCTGAAACAGGCATTATGATTATCTTCTTTGCGTCCGGTGCAACTCTTATGACTGTTGCGTCTGCAAGAACGCCCTTGCTGTTCACTCTTGCAAAAAGGGTATTATAAACCGGGCTTTTTATGCCTGCGTCGCTGTCGCTGTCATCATTGCCGATAACACCAAACTCTCTGAGGGCATACAGTGCAAGCATGCCGATAACAAAGAGGAATATTATCATCGTTATGAAGTAGACCAGAGCGATAGGAGCCTGAGATCTTCTTTTTTTCTTGTGAGCTTTCGTCTGAGCCATGTTATTGATCTCCTTACTTTCAAATATATACAGGCAGGCATACTGTCCGCCATATTTTCATATATAAACTTTTTCGGAAAAATTCTCGAAAACTATTGAACAATTTGCAATTTAGGTGTAAACTAAATAGGACGGCTGTCTGAGTCTGAGTCGATATAAAAAACAGGATTATCGTCAAGGCATATGATGTTCAGCGTAAGGCCTGCACGCTTTGCCATGTTTATGGTCTGCAAAGTGCCTGAGCCTTTGGCTTTCTCTTTTATGACCCCGATTAAACGAGAGGAATGTTCCACCATAAAGCTGTTTCGCTTTTTATAACAGCCGCTTTCATACTTGGGGCTTGTTATCACGACCGCACTGCAAGAGTTCAGAATAAGCGAATATGTATAGCTGTCCAAGGGTGTTTTCATCTCTGTACGCTGACCTGCATAGGGCAGAACGCACACGAGCTTCATATCCTTATATTCGGGCTGAGCCGAAAGGCTGTGGACTATCTCAGCACAGCGCAGGTCGATACCTTTTGACATACCTGATATAAAAGTACGGCAGCCTTCGCTATATGCTTCCTTTATCATAAGGACGAGCATACTCAGGAGATTTTTCATACCCTGCTTATGGACATCGCCGCCGAAAGGCAGATCCCTGTCCCTATGACCTGTAAAGCAGCAAGAGGTATCTCGGTTGCAGAAAAATTCTTCTGCGGGGACGATATTACTCACATCAAAGCCTCCTGAAAGATTTGGCGACACAATGCCCATGATAAGAACATTATAACACATTGATTTATCTTTTTCAATAGAAAATGACAAATATTTTGTGCAAAGGCACAATTATAAAACCGAAAGGGAAGAAAAATAAAATGGATTTTTTGAAGAGAGCATGGGCTGAGGTAGATCTTGACAGCATTGAATACAATCTGAAAGAATACCGCAGGCTCATAGGGGAAAAAACAGAGATAATGTGCGTTGTAAAGGCGAGCTGCTACGGACATTTTGACAACGGGGTAGTTCCGTTTCTTGAAAACGAAATGGACATTCGCTGGTTTGCGGTATCGAACATACACGAAGCCCACAGGCTCAGGGATATGGGCATAAAGGGCGAGATACTCATTTTGGGCTACACACCTCCTGAGAATGCGAAGTGGCTCACAAGGCTTGACATCATTCAGGCTTGCACAGAGCTTTCATATGCTAAAGCACTTTCAGAAAACGCTGACGGCAAGGTACGCATACATGCCGCTATCGACACGGGCATGACGAGGATAGGTCTTCACGGGGAAACCGACAAGATATACGGTGAGCTTAAAGAGATATCAAAGCTTGAAAACATTGCGCTGGAGGGCATTTTCACCCACTATGCGGTGGCTGACAGCCTGAGAGAGCAGGACGAGAAATACACAAAGGCACAGACGGAGAAGATACTTGCCGTTGCTGACAAGTGCGAAGCAGAGGGACTTCACCTTGACAAGGTGCATTTTCTCAACTCAGCCGGCGGAGTATACTATTATAATGAGAGAAGCTCTCTTGCAAGGCTTGGAATAATACTTTACGGACTTTATCCTGACCCTGCAAAGGCTCTGCCTTTTGAGCCAAAGCCAGCTATGGAATTTAAGGCGGCTGTTGCGCAGGTAAAATACATAGACAAGGGAACTGACGTAAGCTACGGCAGGACTTACACTGCAAATGGCAAAGTAAAGCTCGCAACTGTTACGGCAGGCTATGCAGACGGCTATCCAAGGGCGCTTTCAAACAAGGGATATGTGCTTATCAACGGAAAGAAATGCCCTATCACAGGCAGGATATGTATGGATCAGTTCATGTGTGATGTAACTGAGGTAGAGGACGTAAAGGCAGGGGACGAGGCTGTCCTCATAGGCGCACAGGGAAATGAAAAGATAACCGCCGACGATATCGGCAAAATGACAGGAACGATAGGCTACGAGATAGTTTGCGGAATATCTGCAAGAGTGCCGAGAGTTATCTCACGCCATGGAGAGCAGACGGCTGTTCTTGAAATAGAGTAAGGGAGGATAAAGAGCCATGATAAGATTTTTCGGCGGCAGGGTAATGACCCTTGCCAACGGCATAGAAACGCAGGATATAGAGGTCTGGACGGAAGGCTCAAAGATAGTTTTCGTTGGCAAGCCTAAGGCTGAGGAGCTTGACGGAAAGGTTTTTGAACGTGAATATGACCTCAAGGGAAATCTCCTTATGCCGTCATTCAAAAATGCGCACACTCACTCGGCAATGACTTTTCTGCGATCATATGCTGACGATATGCCTTTGCAGGACTGGCTTTTTAAGCAGATCTTTCCAATGGAAGCAAAGCTTGACGGAGAGAAAGTTTACTGGCTCACAAAGCTTGCTATACTTGAATATCTCACAACAGGCTGTACGGCGGCATTTGATATGTACTTTGAGCTTGACGATTATGTAAAAGCCTGCACGGAAAGCGGTTTCCGCTCTGTGCTTTGCGGTGCGGTGAGCGGTGACAAGTCTAATCTTGAAAGGCTTGAAAACAACTATCTGAAATACAATAATGTTGACCCTCTTATAAGCTTTATGCTTGGCTTCCATGCAGAATACACCTGCGAAAAGGAGCTTATGGAGGGCGTTGGCAAGCTTGCGGCAAAATACAAAGCGCCTGTTGCAATGCACAACTCGGAAACCGCAAAAGAAGTCAGAGAGTGCATAGAGAAATACGGCATGACGCCAACTGAGCTTTTTGACAGCTTCGGAATTTTCGACTTTGGCGGTGCAGGCTTCCACTGCGTTCACATGAGCGACAAGGATCTTGAGATATTCAAAAACAAGGGCGTATGGGCTGTTCACTGTGCAGGCTCTAACGTAAAGCTTGCAAGCGGCATTGCGCCTATCGTAAAAATGCAGGATATGGGCATAAACATTGCTATAGGTACTGACGGCCCTGCAAGCAACAACTGTCTTGATATGTTCAGAGAAATGTTCCTTATGACAGGCTTGCAGAAGATAGCTTGCGATGATGCTTCTGCCTGCCCTGCTGACTCGGTGCTGAAAGCGGCAACTGTAGGCTCTGCAAGGGCAATGGGGCTTTCTGACTGCGACATTATCGCAGAGGGCAAGCAGGCTGACCTTATCGTCATCGACCTTTTTCAGCCTAATATGCAGCCTCTTAACAACATAGGCAAAAACCTTGTTTACAGCGGTTCAAAGCAGAATGTAAAGCTCACGATGTGTGCAGGAAAGGTGCTTTACGAGGACGGCGAGTTCAGGATAGGCGAAGAACCTGCGGTCATTTACAAGAAATCTAACGAGATAATCGAGAGCATGAAAGACTAAAAGTAGGGGCGACCTTGGGTCGCCTTTATCTTTTACGCAAACACTGTGTTGATACACAAAAAAGGGACGCTTTGAAACGTCCCTTTTTACATTATATTCTATTCTTCAAAGAAAAATGCTTCGTTTGCAGGATAGTCAGTTTCGTCCGTGAGAGTTACCACCGCACAGTCATTTGAGCTTTCGTCCTTTTTGCCGAATATCTGATCTCTGAAAAGCCAGAAAACGTCAACGCAGATAACAGCAAGTATAAGAATGATAAGTATTATCGGCACAAGTGCGCCTGCACCCTTTCCAGGTGTAACGCCGTTCATTTGATTCATCTGATTTGGCTGGATAGGCTGTCCACCCTGATTCATCTGTGGCATTGCATTGTTTACAGGCTGAGCAGTCTGCTGATAGCCCTCTGGTGTAAGAACTCTTTCAGGCTGTGGCTGTGGTGCAACGTTTGGAGTTTCCGCAACTGTAGGCGTCTGAGGTATTTCCACAGTTCTTGAAGCCATTGCAACTTCCTCGGCTGTCGGCTGTGCAGGCTGAACAGGCTTTGCAGGCTCTTGTCCTGGCAGATAAACGCTGTCCATAGTCGGCATATCAGGAGTCGTTGGCGGAATAGTTTGATTTTGCACGGGAGTATCGTCAAAATGCAGCTCAGGCACTTCGATAGACTCCATTTCAGGATTTCTCTCGTCCACTACAGGCTCGTCGGCAGGCGTTTCGTCCTGCGGCACAGCTGTTCCGCAGACGTTGCAGAACTTAGCCCCCGCATTAAGTGTATTTCCACACACTGAGCAGACCTTGCTCTTTATAAGCTTCTGCGGCATTCTTGTTCCGCAGGCAGCGCAGAACTTTGCACCGTCGGCAACAGGCAGACCGCATTTTGGACAATTTTCCATATTAATACCCTCTTTTCATATTATTATTGATCCCCTCAGCCCTTTTGGCTGAGATCAAATTTTTCGATAACTTTTCCGAAAATATACCAGTTGTTTTCTATTTTGACCACTGTTATCTCACGGCTGGCAGACAGCTCGCCGCTGTCAGTAGTCTCTGTGAGCTTTGCTGTCATTGTAACAGCTTTTTTGATAGTCACATTTTTGTGATAGCTTTCCTTATAGCTTTTTTCAAGGTCTTTCAAGCCGTCGCTGTCAAGCTCTTTTTTACTGCTGAGCTTATAAGAAAGCTCCGTTTTTTCCTCGCCCCTTGTGAGAAGCGTTTCCGCAAGGGCTTCGTTATAGCTGTCGCTGTTTTTATACTCCGCCTCCGCTTCTGGGGTAAAGCAGGAAAGATATGACTGCGTATCGCTATACTGCGCCGCTGTGATAAGTGTCGCCACGGGCTGTTCATATCCCAGGACAGCTCTTTCTTCCTCTCCGCAGGAGCAAAAGAGCATTGCCACACACAAAAGCATACACAGCACTGATAATTTTTTCATTGTGCAAACACCGCATTTTCAAAAACGGGCGGAAATTTCTCCGCCCGTTACTGATCGTTTATATATCTTAGAAACCTGTGCTTATTGGAAGGTCGCCCTCGTCCAGAAGCACCCATGTACCGTCCATCTTGCCAACAATAACAGTTGTCTTGTCGGTCTTATCAGCGTCTTCACCTTCGATAGTGTACTTGATCTTTACCTTGTAAGCCTTTGTAAGCTTATACTTCTTAGCCTTTTTGCTGCTGAGTATTGACGCAACGTCTGAAACTTCGTTATAGCTGTCGATATCGTCTGAGTCTACCTTAGTCTTTTTAACTACCTCATAGCTTATCTCAGCGTCATCGCCGTATTTCTTTGTAAGTCTATCTCTTTGATTTTCAGCCTCTTCGTCAAAATCTTCGTCGCTTATATCAATGATACCGTCCAGAGCGTCTGCCATATCTTTATAATAAGGAGGCATAAGCTCTTCATAAGCCTTACCGTCACCGTCATTGAGAACGTCCATAACGTTATTGATAGGAGTTTTCCAGCTTCCGCCGCCGAATATCATGCAAAGGATAACAACTACCAGAATAACAAGCACGAGCAGAACTGCCAGAACTGCGATAGTGAGCTTATTAGGCTTGTTTTTCAGATTTTTGATGTTTTCAACAGAAACAGCGTCCTTTATAGCGTTCATGTCGATATTCTTGGCTGCCTGCTGAAGATTTGCCATTGGTGAAGCGGTCTGCTGTGCAGGCTGCTGAGGTGCTACTGTTGCACCGCACTGAGTGCAGAAAGTCGCATTGTCATTAAGCTGAGCTCCGCACTGTCCACAAAATTTTGCCATATGATTATCTCTCCATATTCTTGATATATTTTTTGAAGATACTTACTTCATAATAATATATTAAACTAAAGCGTTAGATTTGTCAATAGTTTTTCACAAAGTTTAGCAAAAAAGTACACATCATCAGCCCTTTTCGCACATTTGTTACATATTATTTTGAAAAAGCTGTTACAAAACCTTAAAGCTGTTTACCTATCCTTATGATGCTTTCAGTGATAAGCTTTTTGAAAAGGGGAGCAGCCTTGTCTGCACATTCCTGAACTTCAGCATGAGTGAGAGGATTTTCCGTCATGCCTGCTGCAAGGTTTGCAACGCAGGATATTCCGCAGACTTTCATGCCTGCATGATTTGCGGCGATAGCCTCGCAGGCTGTTGACATTCCCACTGCGTCAGCACCGATAGTTCTTGCCATTCTTATTTCCGCAGGGGACTCGAAAGACGGTCCGGTGAGCTGGAGATAAACGCCATGACGGAGGGTTATGTCAAAATCTTCTGCCGCACCTGAGATGATATCCCTGAGCTTTTTGTTATATATCTCACTCATATCAGGAAATCTTGTTCCAAGCTCGTCGATGTTCTTGCCAATAAGAGGATTAGGAACAAAGCTTGAGATATGGTCGGTTATAAGCATGAAGTCGCCTGCCTTGAAGCCTGCGTTCACTCCGCCTGATGCGTTTGTAAGGAAAAGCACCTTTGCGCCCAACATTCTCATAAGTCTTGCAGGAAGCACAACGTCCTCCATTGCATAGCCCTCATAATAATGCACTCTGCCCTGCATTATAACAACAGGCACTTCGCCAACATATCCGAAAACGAACTGACCCTTATGACCCTCTACCGTTGATGTAGGGAAGCCCTCTATATCCTTATAGCTGAGGGTGTATTTCACGTCTATGGAATTTGCATAATCGCCAAGACCTGAGCCAAGCACAAGGGCTACCTTTGGCTCAAAGTCTATTTTACTTTTTACGCACTCATAACATTTTGTAAGCTTTTCATAAGCTGTCATAAAATTTCCTCCTATCAATCCTCACCAAGCTTTAACGCCTGACTTATCTTTATCTTCTTTATAAGTCTGCCAAGCACCACAAAGGCTGTGAGCAGCATTACTCCTATAACTGCATAAAGCTTCAGATAGTCGCTGCGTTCAGGTATCACTGCAAACGGCGGCACTGACTGGCTTGCGTCGAAGATGCTCTGGAACAGCGGTACGAAAAGGTCGCTGGTTATGCCACCGATAAAGATAGCGGCGAATATTGCAACGCCTGACACCAAAAGCTGTTCATAGACTATCATCATTATTATCTCTCTGAACTTCATTCCCATTGCTCTTAGGATACCAAACTGCAAAGTCCTGCTCTTTATGGAGAGTATCCAATAGATAAGGAAACCTATTATGCACATCACCATGATGATGATAAAGCCGAGAGTGAGAGCGCCGTTCATGCCCTGGAGCATAGGGTCGTTTTTCTTTTCTATGGTCTGCTGGCTTGCAGATTCAAGGGTGAGGGGTTTAATGCCTGCTTTGTCTATTGAGTCATAAAACTCCTGAACGGAAGCTCCGTCTTTGAGCTTGAACCATACCTCATAAGGCTCCATGCTTGTCTGAACGTTCACATAATCGTAGTTCATAACGGCAAAGTCCATATAACCGCCGTTTTTCGCCTCTTTATAAGGGCTTAGTCCCGGCCAGTAGTCAACAAAGGCAAGGACGGTCACTTCAAAGGGCTCGTTTCCGCCCCACTTACACTCTACAGTATCACCAAGCTCCAGACCGTAGCTCTTGAAGCTTGAAGAGAGGATAACTCCCGGGGTGTACTCTGCGAGGGCGTTCAGGTAGTTATTTAACTGAACTGGCAGAAGTCTGTCCTCAAATTTGCAGACCTTTGAGAAATCGCTTGGCACTATGGTCATAAGCTGGACATTGCTTGTTGAGCTTTTGCCTGAGCTTGTGTCAACGCTTTGGTCAAGGAAATCGTCACGGGTCTTTTCCTCATCGTCAGACTTTGTCTGCTGTCTTGGAACGTTCATTTTGTTTGAAGATATGGTCACGTCGTCTTTTCTGAAAACCTTTGTGACATTTTCCACTCCTGCGAGCTTTTCAAATCGCTCAAAAACAGGCTCTACATACTGTATGGTAGTTTCTGTATCTTCTTCGTCGCTTTCTTCGGAAGTCTGCTTTGTGCCTGATTGAGCTGCCTGAGATGCGTTTTGAGGAGTGGTCTGCTGTGCAGATTCTATTTTACTGCTATACCACTGCTCTGTAAGAACAGCGTCGCAGCCAACCCCATAGGCAACGCTTTCCTCGGCATTTCTGTTCAAGGCTCTTGCGGTATTGGCAAAGAACACGCCCAATGATACAGTAAGAACAAGGAACAGCATCAAAAATCTTTCCCTGCCCGTTGAGGAGCGACCGATATTAGTCAGTGAAACATACTGTGCAGGCGACCACACTCTTCTGCCTATTCTTGCGAGAAGCCTTATTATATAAGGATATATCCTTATAAGAAACAGACCAAGACCAAGTATAAAGGCAGTGGAAGCCACGAACATTATAGGGTTTACTGTTGCGGTGGTATCTGTTACACCCTCTGCAACAAGCTTTTCCTGAGTTTTGTTGTAATAATAAAGCCAGCCAACTGAACCGCCCACAAGGATAAAATCAAGGCAGACCTTTTCCCACAGAGCGTGCTTTTTCTTTTTGGCTTTTGACTGCTTATGCTCAACAATAGTTGTTTTTGTGGCAGGAACGATCGGTATCATAGTTGTGACAAAGAACACTGCCACGGCTATTGCTGCATAGACGACAGCTTCTATTGTCATATGAACAGGGAGCGAACGCCTGTTGACAAACTCCAAGAATCCGTTTGACGCACCAAGTACCTTGCAAAGTCCAAGACCTGCGAACGGTCCTATTATAACGGTTAGAACGCCCAGTACGAGAGATTCCAGAGCATAAATGCCCATTATCTGCAAGCGGCTTGCTCCACGGCTTTTGAACACCGCTATCTCGTTACGCTCCTGCTCAACGTTGAGCTGCGACACCATAAAGAGATAGAATATTATCATAAGTATGACAGGTATTTGCAAAAGCCACAAAACAAGCTGGAGCTGTGATGAACGGCTCTCATAGTCCTTGAGGATATCTGAGGCAGGCATGGAAAAGCCTATGGAATTTTCACCAAAATAGGTCTTTTGCTTTGCTATCATCTCGTTTGTGCTTGCAAGGTCAGTCATATTCATGGAAGCATAATCCACCGCATAGTTATGGACAGCCTTTGTGATATTCACAACGCCAGTATCAACGCAATCCCCGAGCATTGTGTCATAATCTGTAAAGACAACGGCTGTATACTGAGAATCAAGCCCCTCTGCCCAATATGCGTCATTTTCGTCCTTAACGTCAAAAACGCCCACGATCTCTATTTTTATTGACTTGTTATCATCAAACACGTCGGCTATCTCATATACTGTGTCTATAGCAAGCTCTGTGCTTTTCATGGCTTTTTCTGTGGCAACGCACTCGTAAACACCGTCTGAACGCTTGCCTGCAGTGAACATTCTGCCCTGCTTTATGCTGATATGGTCAGAGATATCCGTCATACCGCCGAGAGTGAACCTTGCCTGCGAATTACCATCTGAAACGGCAAGTGAACGCACATAGAGATACTCGTCACTTATATACTTCTTATCAAGCTTTTCAGGCAGACCAAGCTCCTTGAACTTAGCCTCCACTTTGTTATTATAATTCTCAACAGCTTTCTGCTGCTCACTGCCTGAGATATCCATTTTCAATCCATAGCTGGTATTATACGCACCTGGATAGATCTCATATTCTGTCTGGAACGACTCAAGATCCTTTACAAGCATTCTTTGCAGAGAAGCGTTCATATAAATAGGGATAGTGCTCATCATGGCAGACGCCATAACAAAGCCTATCAGCAGGCAAAGCACCATCCATTTGGTGTTTCGCATTTTACGGAACAATAAGGTGAACATAAGCTTATCCTTTCAAACCTATCTGATAACAATTTCGTCGCCCTCTTTAAGACCCGATCTTATCTCGGTCTGAGAGCCTGTAGAAAGTCCTGTTTCCACTTCAACGGCAGTTTTTTCACCGTTTTTCAGCACATAAACTACCTTTGTGCCGTCAACCTTTTTTATCAGATTATTTGAGATAACGATAGCGTCCTTTACGCTGTCAAGGACAAGTATCGTATCTGCAAGCTGACCCACTGTTTCCGCAGGGGCGGTATCCTTGAAACGAACATAGATGGTATCCGCCTGATAATCTATACCTGTATCGTCAACATTGTTATGATCCTCTTTTTGCTCAGCCTGATAATCAGCAAGCTTTTTAGGAGTCATAAAAACAACACCGTCATAATAATCCTCGCCTATCCTTATCTGCACTTCTGTGTCGATATCATACTGGGTGAGGTCGTCAGGCTGTATTGCGATATAAAGAGCCGAAGTATCTATAACAGTTGCGATAGTCTGACCAGGATTTACGTTGTCGCCTGCTCTTACGTCAGAGAGTGACGAAACAACGCCGTCTATAGGTGATTTCAGGCTTGAATCCTCCTTCTGAGCCTGAAGCTTTTCAAGCTCTTTTTCAAGGAGCTGAACGTCAACATAAGCAGAGTCTATCTCCGCCTGAGTGCCGCCGCCCTCATAAATTATATCAACTTTAAGCCTTGCTTTTTCGAGATAAAGCTGTTTTTCTTCTATCTGATAGTCAAGGTCATATGTATCAAGGTCACAGATAACATCACCCTTTTTGACCTTATCGCCTGCTTTTACATAAAATTTTGACACTGTGCCGCTCTGCTTTTCATAAGAAAGAGTATACTGATTTTCCGCTGTGACAGTGCCTGTTGCGACTATCTTCTTTTCAAGGTCTTTTTTCTTTGCCGTCACTGTGGAATATGTAACATCGCTTGCCTTCACGGTCGGCGCATCGAGGACTTCCTCCTCGTCAGGAAGCAGATAGCAACCCCCTGCGGAGAGGCACATTATCGCTGATACTACGGCAGCAAAAAGCTTTTTTAAATCAACTTTTATATTCATGTTCAGACTCCTAACTGAATATTTTTATAAACAACTTACCATGGGCAATAATACCCAAAGTAATTATATCAAAAAAAAGATGTTTTTTCTATACACGATTGTACTAAATTAACCTGACATTTCAAAGCAATATGCACAATTGCGTTGCTTTATATATGTACAAATTTAATAAGTCTTAAATATATGAACATAAAAAGGGCTTCACGCAAAAAAAGTCCCGCACCGAAGTGCAGGACTTTTGATAAGCTTATTTGCAAATTAGTTTGCAAGACCTGATCTTTCAACACCCTCGATAAAGTATCTCTGGAGAAATACATACATAATAAGGATAGGTGTGATAGAAAGCAGACAACCTGCTTCAAGCCATACGATTATCTGTCTTACAGATACCGCCTGACCGTCGAAGAGCTGCTGAGTCAGGTTTGTATTCAGGTTCTTCAGCATAAGAGCAACAGTGTCGTTCTGTGTGAAGAATGATGATGATACATAGTAGTCGTTCCAGTACCAAACGATAGAGAACAGGAATACTGTCAGGAACGAAGACTTTGCGTTAGGACACATGATAACAAGGAATGTTTTCAGTGGGCTGCAGCCGTCGAGGTATGCAGCATCTTCAAGCTCCTTAGGAAGTCCTCTAAAGAACTGACGGAAGATGAAGATAAACAGACCTGCACGGAGTCCGTTTGCAAACAATGCAGGAAGATACATTGTCCAACCGCTGTTGATAAGCGATGTTGATTTGCCAAGTGTGAATACCTTAGCGAGCCACTCTGGCTTGAAGTAAGCATACTGGAGGTAAAGTGGGATAGTTGTGATCTGTGGAGGTACGATGATCATAAGAACAACGATACCGAACAGGATTCCCTTACCTTTGAACTTAAATCTAGCGAAGCCGTAGCCTGTGATAGAGCAGGTGATAACCTGAAGGACAGAGGCCACGAGGTTAAGGATAACTGTGTTTACAACAGTATCTTCAAACTTCATTACTCCCCAAACGTCCTTGATGTTATCAAGTGTGAAGCTCTTAGGGATCCAAACTACTGACGGGTCGTTCATCTGCTCATTTGGTCTGAACGCAGTTGAAAGCATGAATATCAGTGGATAGAGGATTACGAAGCACAGACCAAACAGGATAAGGAATCTGAAGAACGGCCAAACCATTCCGATCGCTCTTCTTCTTCTGTTATAGCTGATCTGCTCAGGGGTGAGATATTTCTCAAGACCCTCCTCTTTCATCTTCTTATAACGGGCTTTAATAGCAGCCTTTCGTTCTTTTTCGAACTCTTTTTCTTCTTTTTTAGTTGCCACTTAAATCCCCCCTTATTCTACTTCATAGTAAACGAACTTATTAACAAGTGCTACGACAAGTGCAAGGAATACTGCTACGATAAGGAAGTATGCCCAAGCCATTGCCGCTGAGTAGCCATGCTCCCAGTTGCTTGCCTTGTTAAGAACGATCGTCATAACTTCGTTCTGTGGATCGACGAATGAGTCAACGATTGTATAAACCACGCTTGAAAGTATCATTGGGCTGATATAAGGAATTGTGACTTTCCAGAAGAACTCCCATGAAGTTGCACCCTCGATCTGGGCTGCTTCCTTAGCTGAGAGCGGGATACCCTGAAGTGCTGAAAGCACCAGAAGTATCTGGATACCTGAGTTCCATACAAGGTTCAGGATGTCGGTGGTCAGCGAGTTTATTATCTCAGTGAGCTTATCACTGATGTTGTAGATACCGAGGAAGTTCAGCAACTGGTCAACGAGGTCAGCCTCGAACATTGAGCTGAACTGCTCAGATCCGCCTGCGTATCCGCCTGTGCTCATGTTACCGTTGATGATGTCGATAACAGGACCTGTAGCGATGATAACAGGGAGGAAGAATACTGATCTTGCGAATGTTCTTCCCTTGAATTTCTGATTAAGGATAACTGCGATAAAGATAGAGAATATGAGGATAAGAGGAGTTCTCAAAACCGTATTCTCGATCATTGCTACCAGAGCCTTGGAATAATCCTGATCCTTACGGAAAGCGTTTACATAGTTTTTCCAACCGATAAAGGTCATTTTCATTCCGCCCTGAGTTACCTCAGTTTTGTTGAATGAGTAAATGAGAGATTCTATAAGAGGCAGGATAAAGAAGTAGATAGTACCCAGCGCCCAGATCGCTATAAATCCGTAGCCGTAAAGTCCTTTTCTTTTTTCATAAGAAAGTCTGTGCTTCTTTTCCTTCATCACAGGTGCAGGAGCGACTGCCTCAGCGGCAGGCTCTTCTGTGACTATCTCCTCTGTTGAAATATCTTCTGTAACAGCCTCAGCGTCATTTTCCTTTTCGACTGTATCTTCAAGATCCTCAGCCTTAACAGCCTCGATCTCTTCAGGAGTGTTTTTGATCTCTTCGCTCATTATTCTGTCAAACCTCCTTCTATACAATCTGCAAGGTCATAGACCTCTGTGCCTACGGTAGCTGTTGCGTTCTTCTTATCAACACTGATAACAACGTCTGAAGCTCCGTCCTTTGAATAAGTTGTGGTAAGAACGTTCTTGTCATCGCTCAGCTCATACTTTGTGATCGTATAATCTGAAACGCCTGAAAGTATGCTGCTTACCTTTTTGTACTGATTAGCCGCAAGATCTGTCCAGCCTGCATAGTTTGAATAATACAAGTCGTCATATTCTGTATCCTGAAGCGTATCAGCGTCAGCGTATGTCATATCATAGTGTATCTGTGAGCCTGAAGCCAGTGAAAGCAGGAATGTTTCATCTGAATTTGAGCTCTTATTGATAGGTGTTGAAGCGTAGTCAACATATCCGTGAATGACCATCTGATAGAACGGGATATCGAAATCTGTTACGTTGAATCCACTGGAGTAAACAGGAACGTTTGAAACGTTTGTTACATATGGGAGAACGTAAGAGTTCGCACCGTCTGCGAATACTGTACTGATCTTCTCGCTCGCACTCTTATAGCCGTCAACGATAGTATTCATGGTCTTGCTTCTGCTTGAAGGATCCTTCTTTGAATAGTCAGAAACAAGCTTTGTTGAATAATCACCGAAGCCGATAGAAGTGAGCTTTTCATCAGTATAGCTCTCGAGCATTTCTGTGAACACATTCGAGTACTTGTTTGGTGTGAGCAGAGCAGGTGAAACTCCCTTTTCTGCAACACCGAAGGCTGGGCTGTATGATGACTGTCTTGAATAAGCATTTGAAACTCTGATAGCTGTGCTTGTAAGAGTCATATATCCCCATGAACCACTGTCCATCTTGAAGTTGTTCATTGAAGGAACGATCTTCATATTATCGTCCTTTGAGATAAGCTTATCGAATGCGCTTGAACCACCAAGCTTGCCGGACGGAGATACCTCTGTGGATATCTTGTTCTTGATAGAGTCATTTGTCCAGTCGTTATAGTTGACAGTTATGTTGTCAACTCCGCCGTCCTTGAGGATATCAAGTATGTCGGAAGCCTGATCGAAGCCAGTGATCTCTGTTTTAAGATTGAATGGGATACCGAGAATAGAAGTATCCTTCATAACGCCGCCATAAAGGTCAACGTAAAGATCGCTCTTATTTGCCTGAGCCTTAGCTGTAAGACCCTTATTATTGATAAGGTAGTTTCTGTAGACCTCAGCGCAGTCAGCGTAGTTAAGATCCTCGCCGTTGTCTGAATCAACAGGATAATAACGAACTCCAAATCTCTCGGTCTTTATTCCGTTTTTCTCGAACACTGTGATCTTGTTTGAGTTATCACCGCTCATGAAGAATGAGTCTGAGCTTCTTGTTTCAAACTCGAAGTAACAAGTGTTGTAAGCCTGCTTTTCCTGTCCGCATACCTGAGCGTGAGCATAAACGTTTGACTCACCGTCAGAAGCAACGCAAACAAGTCCAGATGAACCGCTTACTGTTGCAAGGACCGGCATATAAGCCTGCTGAGTGGTTCTTGGAGCTGTTATTGGAACGGCTGTATAATCTCTGCCGAATACCTGCTGATTATAGTCAGCGTACTCGGTCTTGCCGTTGTTGTAGTTTATTACAGCACCGCTTCCGTCAGGAACTATCATATAGCCTGTCGCAGTTGAATCAGCAGCGCCGAAGTTAGGGCAGAACTCGATCTTTGTAAGCACCTTTCCGTCTACCTGAGAAGTGTTTTTCTCCTCGATCTCATCTGAATCGCAGTAAACATAGAGGTTATCGTCCTCAAGAACATAGTGTATCTTGAGCTTCACACCATCAGAAACGTAGTTATATGTAGCAACAACGCCGTCTGAATTTTTCTGCCATTTTACTTTTGCCTTGTTGGAGTAAACCGGAGCAGGGGACTCTGTTCTCTTTTCCTGTCTAAGGTCACCGACTCTGATAGCGGCACTTGCAGCGATCTGCTTTCTCTGGGCATTTTTCATTGCTGTGCCCTTAACTGTGTCGATAATTGTCTGGTCAGCCTGAACATTTATAGGCGAAGTCCACCAATACTTACCTGAAGCCTTTACATAAAGACAAAGTCTTTCGTTTTCTTCGTCAAGATAAAGAGCTATCTTGTCGTTCTCTGTTATCTTTTCGCACATTGCAAGAGCTTCTTCGTCAGTTATAGGCTGAACCTCGTCGTCCTTGCTTGCTGTAGTAGTTGTTTTCTCATCGGCTGCCGAGTCTTCAGCAGCTTTATCGCTGCTTTCGTCGGCAGTAGCTGCTGCGTCGGAAGCGTCAGCTGAGCTTGTATCATCAGCCGCTGAATCGACACTGCTGTCAGTATCCTTTACTGCGGCGCTTGAATCAGCCTGGCTTGAACTCTCGTCAGTGGAAGAAACCACCATTGACCCCAGAGGCATCAGCATTGTAAGGCAGATAGCAAAGACAACTGCTTTCTTGTAACTTTTGTTATGCATTTATTATTTACACCACCGTTTCTGTTTTAGCCTCTGATCCTGTACATGATCTCAGTATAAACTGAGTACCCGAATACATATACCTGCTGGAACAATGAAAGGAGAAGTATCGCAAGGAACAATATAAGAAGCATTGCGATGATCGTACCAATAATTGAAGCAAGTGTTTTTCCGAATGAATACTGGTGAACGGCTCTCATTGCCTGCACCATAAGGATAACAGACCAGCCGATGCCAAGATACTGGATTGCTGTGATCCAGATCGACTCGTCCTGTACCAGAACGTTTGAGAAGATCACTGCGATAAATGTGCAAACGATGTAAGGAACAAGAGAATATGCAGAATAGATGCAGATCTTTTTAAGTGTACCTTCACCGTCGAGAAGTGTGCATATTGCCCAGTTGCCGAGTACCCAAGTGAAGAAGTAAACTACAGACTGAACGATAAGCGGAACAACGTTGAATACTTTAACGTAGCTGTCATTGAACTGGAAGCCTGTGAGCTGTCTGTCAACGACCATTGCAATAAAGAGGAAGAGAACTATGAGCATCGATATTTTCATTGAGCCTTGTTTCTTCCATCTCAGGTCCTCAAAGCCCTCAACAGGGTGGAAAACACAATGCTTGAGCCAACCTACCGGAGTAAATTCATACATATCAGTTTCCCTCCTTCTTTTTGCGCTTGATGAGCTTTATGCCCTTTTTCTTAAGAACTGCTTTTACAATGAGAAGGGCGATCAAAACGATAATAACTATCATTATCACTGTGAAGTTATCTCTAAGCCATTCTTCTCTTGCATACTTGAACGCCTTATCGTAGTCGTCCTGATCGTAAGCTGTTTTGAAGTAATCCAGAGCCTTCATATACTCGCCGTCGTTAAGGCAAGCCTTACCAAGTCCGACATAAGCCATTGCATAGCCGCCGTCTCTCTTTATAACTTCTTCCCAGTCAGCTCTTGCGTCTGAATATCTACCCTCGTCATAGAGGAGAACTGCTCTGTGAACGACATTACCGAAAGTTGTTTCAGTATAAACTGTGATATCGTTCTTTGTTCCGTCAAGGATATAGACCTCGTTGCCTCTTGCTTCGATAGCGTTTGGTCCAAGGAAGCTTCCTGCCTGATCAGAAGTGGAGTTCTTTGTACCAAAGATGCAAAGAAGATTACAGAGCTTATCATACTGGAACACTCTACCGTTCTCATAGTCAAGAACATTTATTGTTCCGTTGTCAGAAACGCAGATATCTGTAAGTCTGCACTTATAAGTTTTATTTGTTGTTGAATCATACTCTGAAGCAACGTCACCAAATGAATACTCATCGCCGACTGCGTTATCCCAGATGTTATAACCTGCTGGGTTAAGCTTCTTAACAGCGTCGGTCGTAGTATTTGCAGCCTCAGTAACAGTGTAGATAAATCCGTCTGCGTCGATATCGAAGTTTGCATACTCGACTGGAACGTTTCTTGTCATTGCTGAGATCTGCTCGTTTGAAGCGATCTTTCTCCACAGCTTCTGAGCGATAACGGCAGCTGTTACCTCAACTCGGTTCGCACCGTAGAAGCCCTGGAACTCGCCGTCCTTATTGAACTGAACAGAACCTGTGTTTACTGACTTACAAACAACGTAGATATTCTCTGCCTTATCTGCAAGTATCTTTGAAGGGTTGAATGTTTCGGAATCATAAAGCTTTGTGTCAGGCTTTGTGTATTCCTGCACCAGAGTCATTTCTGTGCCTGACTCAACAGTACACTTAACAGCCCTTGAATTGTCTGTATCTGCGATGTAAACATAAAGCTTATCATCAAAGATGCTCTTTTTGACATATATGCCGTTAGGATTAAGGAAGGTCGATTTTCCGTCCTCGCCTACAGATATTTCTGTAGAGCCTGTGAATCCGGTATAACAGCCTGTTACCTTAAGATCAGTATCAAGACGGAGTATTCTGTTGTTGCCTGAATCGCACACCCAGAAAGTATCGTTGTCCTGATCGTAAAAGAGGTCTTTTGCATCTGAGAGCTTTGCAGGAGCGTCATCGCTTATATAAAGCGGGTCGCTCGGATCTGAAAGCCTGTCAAGACCCATATCTGCACCTGTTACAGTCTTTTCTACACGGTAGGCACTCTGCGATGGGATCGCATCGTCCCAATAGTCGTAGTTATAGGCTGTATAAGGCTCATCTGCGAAAGCAGTCACGGTCATGGTCAGCGCCAGACCTGCTGCAAGTGCCGCAGAGATCATTCGTTTTAGAGAGATTTTATTTCTCGACACTACTTATCACCTTTTTTCCTTTTCTATAATCTAAGTTCAAATTAATCCTTCATACCTGAGTTAGCCATTGTTTCCATGACGTTGCCCTGAGCTACAAGGAATACGATCAGTGGTGGTATCAGAAGTACAACTGCTGCGGCAAATGTAACGCCCTGACGAGCAAGACCTGCTGCTGTGATCTGCTGTACAACTGTAGGTAGTGTTTTGAGCTGCTCGGAGTAGATAAGTGCTCCGCCCTGAATGTTCCATGCTCCCTGGAAAGCGAAGATGATAAGTGTCATCAAAGCTGGCTTTGAGTTTGGAACGACGATCTGCCAACAGATCCTGAACAGACCTGCGCCGTCCACCTTAGCCGCTTCCACCATGGAGTCGTGGATGGTTGTCATGCTCTGACGCATGAGGTAAAGACCCATTGATGTTGAAATGCTTGGGAGGATCAATGCCCAGTATGTATCGATCATATGGAGCTTAGCCATTACGAGGAACTGCATGATCCATGTTGCATTTGAGGAGAACAGGAGGGCAATAACGATGATCTGGTTAATGACCTTGTTTCCTGGGAATTTACACTTTGCAAGAACGAATGCTGCGCAGCAGCAAACGAAAAGGTTGCAGATACAAATTACTATTGTAATAAAGAAGCTGTTGAAGATATATCTTGACAGCGGTACCTGCCATGAGCTTGCGGCTACCTTGAACATATCTGAGAAGTTGTTGGTAGTCGGATTCAGTACATAAAGCTTTGGAGGGAACACGAACAGCTCCTCAACAGGCTTCATAGACTGGATAACTGAGTAATACAGCGGGAACACCATGAATGCACCAAGGAGACAGAGGAATACGAAAATAACTATATCTCCGCCAAGAGAACCATTGACTCTCGCCTTTTTCTCTTTGACCTTCAGCTTTTCAATAGACTGCTGCTTTTTTCTTTTTCTAGCCATTTTATATACTCCCCTCCTTTAGTCAAGATACTTGCCTAAGAGCCAGTTGATACCCTTATTGGCAAGGAGCATTGCAGCGAACAATACGAAACATATTGCTGACGCATAACCCATTTCGTAACGAATGTTACCATAGTCTGTTGCGTGGTTCATGATCGTGTGAGCTGCATAGTCTGTTGAAGGCAGACCTACGAGGTTCTGACCAACAACACCGACTGTGAATGATGCTGAGATCTGGATAACGGCAGCGAACAGAAGCTGTGGTCCCATTGAAGGGATAGTGATGTAGAAAAGCTCCTGCCATCTGTTCTTGATACCCTCGATAGCACCTGCTTCGTACATTGACTTATCAATGTTCTGGAAGCCTGCACGGATAGCAAGGAAGCCTGCACCCATTGACATCCAAAGCTGAACGATGATAACAACTGTAAGGATATAGTCTGTATCTGTGAGCCACTGTGCAGGTTCGTTCAGGATACCCAGATCGATAAGCACAGCGTTCAGGTAACCGTAGGAGTCACCTGACAGGATAAGCTGCCAGGTAACATATACGGAAGTTGTCATAGAAGGTGCATAGAACACGAATGTGAAGAAGGTTTTGAGAAACGCGTTCATCTCGTTTATCAGCCAAGCGATGATAAAGCTGAGGATATAAGAGAACGGTCCTGTGAATATCGCAAAGATAAGAGTGTTTCTTACTGCGATAAGGAATACGTCGTCGTTAAGGAACAGCGTATAGAAGTTTGAAAGTCCTACGAACTTAGGAGTTTCGATCATGTTAAAGTTTGTAAAGCCCATTGGCAGCGACATTACGACAGGCACTACCGTGAAGATAATGAACAAAGACATGAAAGGCAGGAGCATTGCATAGCAAGCCTTGTTGGTTTTCATCATGTGCCATGTGTACTTCCACTTGCCCTGTTTTATCATAGGCGCTTCAGGATTGGTTTTGGCCATTAGTTACTCCCCTTTCATTAATTGTCGTACAGACCAAGATCTTCAAGCTTACGAGTGATCTCGTCATTGATATCCTTATTGTACCAGAACAGTGTATCACGAGCGTTGTCGTAGTCATTAACTACAGCTCTGAATGCGTTCATAACGTTTCTTGTTACACCGTAAGATGCAGGAATGATCGGGATCTCTACCTGTGAATTAAGCTGGTCAAGAAGAAGATTTACTTCTGAAGTTGTCCAAGACAACTGCTGAAGAGCTTCTTCGTTAGCTGTTGCATATCTACCCATTGTACCAAGGATAGACTCGATGTTGTTACCGTACTTGACCTGAGCGTCAGTTGAGGTGAACCACTTGATGAAGTCCCAAGCGCCCTCCTGATCTGCTGCCTTTGTGAAGATAATAGCACCTGAACCATTGGAGTTTGCTGCGTGGTTGATAGTTCCGTCTTCCTGAACAGTACCAGGAACCGGCTGGAATCCCCAGCAGCCCTTGATCTCAGGAGCGGCTACAGAAAGCTGGTTATAGAATGTGTAGTTCTGGATAACTACCGGCATATCACCTGTTCTGAAACGTGTGAATGCGTCATATGTCTGCTGGAAGCTGTATGTTGTATAGAACTTTGTCCAAGTGTCGAAAGCGTTTACAGCCTCCTGAGTATCAAATGTTGTCTTTGTCTGCTCATCGTTATAGTAGTTAAGACCCTGCTGGAGAAGGAGCATAGCGAATGTGTTACCAGGCTCTGTGATAGCAGATACCTGAGTTGTTCCGCCTGTACTTGTCATTACAGGGAGGATAAGACCAACTTCAAGGTAGTTTCTCTGAAGTGTTGGCAGACAGTTAAGAAGTCCGTCCCAAGTATTAAGATCTGTTGCCGGGTCGATATCGTACTCGCTGAGGATATCAGAACGGTAGAACAGCATTGGGAAGGTCTGGTCACATGGAAGACCGTATGTACCGCCGTTGTACTGATAAAGAACAGTAGCGTCGTCTGCAAAACGTGTCTTTACCTCGTCAAAGTCGCTGAATGTGGTGAGATCTGTAAGAACGCCACGGGCTGCAAGCTGGATAGGGAAGTCACCGCCCATGAAGAGAGCGAGGTCAGGACCCTTGCCTGCAAATGTAGCCTCAACGATACCGCCCTGAACGAGCTTAAGATTGATCTTTGTTTTAGCTGTTGGATTGTATTCACTTGAAATGAGCTGCTGGAGAGCCTCAGCGTTATCACGGCCGAGCATTACCCAGCACTCCATAGCACTTTCGTCCTCATCGGACAGTGCGTTATAGTCCTCGAAGAAAGAACCGATAAAGCCCTTGAAGCCGAAGCCAAGTGAGCCAAAGAATGACTTGTCACATGAAGTGAAATCCTGATCGGAAGTAACTACCTCGATCATATCAACTTCAAGAGGCTGCTCACGATACTGGTTTACAAAAGAAGAAACTGATGTGATGTTATCCTTGATCTGTGACATCATCTCAGGGATAAGGTCAGGCTTCTTTATACACTTATCAAGAACGATAGCCATTTTCTCAAGAGTTTCAGCCTCAGTTCCGCCTGAACCTGAAAGCTTCTCGATCTCAGCCTTCTTATCTCTCAATGTCTTAGCATATTCCTTGAAATCAGGAACGATAGAAGGAATGGCTGTATCGATCATGTAGTTGTTGTATTCATCAGGATCAGGACCTGTGATCTGTCTGATCTGTCTATAGTAGCTGTTTATGTTATAAACAAGCTCGTCCAGATCGCCCATGATCTCACCGATCTCACCAGGAACTGCTTCCAGAGAAATAGTGTTTGTGCCTGCCTGGAGGTAGAAATAAAGATCGTCGCCATTTTCAGACTTTGGCGTTGTGATGCTCCAGTCTGTATCGTAGTAGAACTTTATCTGATTAGCTTCAAGGCAAGGTACTTCGCCATTGACATAAAGACGTCTGTTGGAGTACATACCTCTCATCTGATCCTGTCTGCCTCTTATACCTATCTTATAGTAGCCAGCCTTGTCAACATTGAACTCCCATGTTACTGTCTGAGTTGACTGCGTCCAGCTTCCTGAACCGATAGTATTATATCTTGTTTTAGTAGGGCTTGAGCCGTTTGCGCTCGATGTGAGATAAGAGCTCTTATCTGATGTAGGATAAAGAGTTCTTGATGACTTGTAGGCAGCAGTTTCACCCTCAAGAGTGATCTTCTGTCCCTGAGCCTGTGTCAGATCGCTGTCTGATGGTGCTGTGTAAGCAGCAGGCGCTTCATACTGATAGAAAGTAAAGCTCTTGACAGCAAACTCAGCCTTTTCAGATTCAAATGTTATCGTATGTTCGCCTGCCTCCATATAGAACTCCAGCGGCTCGTTAAAAAGTCCGTCGATGTCCTCCAGAGGAGTTTCCTGCCAGCATGGAGTCGATATCTGTCCAGGACGGATATCGTTCTGTCTTGAATCCTGTTTGATCTCAGATTCGTTGATCCATCTCTTGCTAAGCGTGATTCTTGACGCTGTTGCATATGGGCTTTCGCCGTCGATAAGCAACGAAAACTCAACGTCGTTTGTGTTGCTTTCAAGTGCCTCATATATCATCTTGATATTGTAGACGCCTGTTTCAGGAATGTTCACCGTCCAAGAAACTGAACCCTCCTGATTTGCCCACTGCATAACATCATTCTCTCCATCTACTGTAGTTACAGTGATCTGAGCGTCTGTTACTGAAGCAGGATCGTAATCCTTTCCCAAGACCTCGACTGTCTGGTCAGGTCTTGCAGCGTCGGCATACTTCTTTACATAGTTAGTATAAGAAGTCTGACGGATCGAATCGGTACCCGTCGTGGCAGCGGAGCTTCCGTCGCCTGTTGCAGAATCATCAGCAGTTGCCTGCGTGCCTAGAGTGCTGTCGTCCGCCGCTTCACTGTCTGCAAATGCTGGAACTGATGCGCTTGCACACAGAGCAAGTGCCAATGCGGAAGCAATAACACGCCTAAACATTGTGTCTTTCACTATGAATCCACCTTTCTAAATAAATTGCTTTTGGTTTTGCGAGAATCAAGCCTACTTAATTACATTCTAATATAAATAGTATAGAACCTCTTCATTATGTGATCCCCCACGGGAAATAAAGAAAATAAAACTTACGTCCCCCCCGATCTGAACAGCACGAGCTTTTCGCCGTTCTCATCAAGTTCGACCTTGACCTTATCGCCGCCTTTTATCTCAAGAGCGTCCATAAAGTCCTTCGGGAGCTGCAGCCGTCCGGATCTGTCGAGGACGATAAGCTCTTCATGAGCCGTTTCCTCGCTGTTCTCAACCAGCACGATATCTCCCATTTCATTAAGCTCCTCCACATAAGAACGCTTTCTCACGATCTCAGAGCTTGTTCTTCCATCTCTGATAGCCACCACTCTGTCGATATGATCGGCAAGCTTAAGGTCATGGGTAACGATCACTATAGTGATCTTCTCATCTTTATTAAGCTCCTTGAATATATCAAGTATCATATTGGAAGTCTTTGTATCCACCGAGCCTGTAGGTTCATCAGCCAACAGTAATCTCGGATCGTTTGCCAATGCAATAGCTATTGCAACTCTTTGCTGTTCGCCTCCCGACATCTGGTCGAGCCTGCTGTTTTTTCTTTTCAGCAGTCCCACTCTGTCAAGCAGCTCCAGTGCTTTCTGCCGTCTTTTATGCTCGCCGTTGAGCAGCATAGGAAGCTCAACATTCTGCACAGCCGTAAGATACGGCACAAGATTTCTTGCATTATTCTGCCACACAAAGCCTACGGTGTTCCTTTTATACTCCATATAATCCTTATCAGTAAACTTCAGAAGATCCTTACCGTCCACATAAAGGTTTCCCGCCGAAGGCTTATCAAGTCCTCCAAGCATATTGAGCAGCGTCGATTTACCACTTCCTGAGTTTCCGACGATTGCCATAAGTTCTCCACGCTCGACATCCAGGTCAAGTCCTTGGAGCGCCACCACCTCAACATCAGAAGTTTTGTAGATCTTCACCAGATTTTCACACCGTATCATATATTTATCATTGTCGGCAGCTACAATAGTATCAAGTTCATCACTCAACTATCTCACCGTCCTCTAATGTATAGACCTTATCAGCTATATCTATCATGCTGGGGTCGTGAGTGGTCATTATGATAGTCATCTCATCTCTCGCCACCAGCTCTTTGAAAAGCTTTACAACATGGAGCGCAGTTGCCGTATCAAGCTCGGCAGTAGGCTCGTCCGCAAAAATTATGTCAGGCTTATGTGCGATAGCTCTTGCTATAGCCACACGCTGCTGTTCACCGCCGGACATTTCCCCCGGTCGGTGGAACATTCGCTTTTCAAGTCCCACGCTTCGCAGACATTCCCTTGTGCGCTTATCCCTTTCTTCATATGGATATTTCGCAAGTCTTAGACCAAAGTCAACGTTTTCATAAGCGGTCATTCCCGACATGAGTGCCACAGATTGGAACACGAACGCCATTTTATACCGTCGTATATCATCTCTGGCTCTTTCAGAAAGCCTTGTAATATCCCGTCCACCAAACATGACCTTGCCCTTTGTTGGCTTGTCAAGCGCTCCAAGAATATTGATAAGAGTAGTCTTACCGCTTCCTGAACGTCCTCTAAGGATCGTCAGCTTGCCCTTTTCTATTTCGATGTTGATATTTTTCAGCGCATTCACAACGCTTCCGTCGCCGATCTTAAAATCACGGCACAGATCTTCAGTTGAAAGTATAGTGTCCATGCCGCATGGCTCCTTTATCACATCAAACAGGATCTTCGCCCTCATCTCATCCACTGTATTGGTCATTTTGACCTATGTAATATACTCAAACAAAGGTTAAAATATTTGTGCATTATTCACATATCGTGTCAGAAGCACACAACGACCACAACATATTGTATTTCTTGTACAATATGTTCAAATTTCGGGCAATAAATTATGCAAATCAGCCCACAATTTTATGTAAAATGCCAAAATGGGTTCATTCAGCTAATCTTAATTATATCAATTTCTCTGTATTTTGTCAAGGATGTTAAACGTTTAAGATAACATAAAAACGAGGCTTGCGGAGGATTTAGTCACCTTAAACAAACTATAAAATCATTTTTTGTGCATTTCGCAATAAATCTTGTCAAAAAAGGTTGAAAACTCTGTAGCCGTCAAGATTTTAGCTTTCAATTAATAATAATTTTACATTTTGAAGAATAAAATCCGAAAAATTTCTACCGATATGCACAAAAAACATTTGATATATTTATTTAAAATATGCAAAAGCAAAACTGTTCTTAACATTATGTAAAAGGAGGCAAAAAAAACTATACAAAAAGGCATTTGTGCAATTTGAACCTATAAAAAAAGCCAAATATGAAAGAAATAAGCCTGCAATATGACGTAATATTCCCGTAAAAAACATTAAACATTGTCCTATTTATCATACAGTTTTCACATAGACAAGTATAATATTAGATAACGAAACAAGAAAGCCCCACAAGGGGCGGTTAAAATTGACTACCACGGCTCACGCCGCTGACATACCAGGAGGTTTTCATCATGAATGAATACAGAAACAACAACTTAAATGATAACAATAATAACAATTTTGAGAATAGCTATACACAGCAAAACGGATATAATCAATATCAGGCTCAGGCAGGCAGCGTGAATGAGTTCACATACAATCCTAATAAGAAAAAGTCAAAGGGCAAGAAGGTGCTTTCAGGCATTATTGCAGTGCTTTGCGTTGCAGCTATCGGAACTACTTCCATTGTAGGCTACAATCTTGTTACAGGAAAGAACGCTGTAGGCTCATCAAACAGCGGCACCGTTGTTTCAAAGGACGACAGCTCATCAAACAGTGCAAAAAGCACTGTTGACCGTTCAAATCTGCCAACTATCCAGCAGCTCTCAACTCCGTCCGACGCACTGACTATCCCTGAGATAGTAGAGAAAGTTTCACCTTCTGTTGTAGGCATCTCCTGTATCCTTTCAAACGGCACTGCAACAGGTTCAGGTATCGTAATGAGCGAGGACGGCTACATCGTAACCAACGCACACGTTGTTGACGGTGCACAGTCTATTTCAGTTGTGCTTCCTGACAGCTACAACGATACTTCAAGCAAATCAGATGACAGCAAATCAAGCTCTGACAGTAGCTCTGATGACGATGAGGACAACCTCACATACACAGCTACCCTTGTAGGCAAAGACACTCAGACTGATATCGCAGTTTTGAAGATAGACGCAAAGGGACTTACAGCCGCTGAGTTCGGCACATCTGCAGATCTTCAGGTAGGTGAAGCTTCTATCGTAATAGGCAACCCACTTGGCTTCTCACTTGCAAACTCTGTAACAGCAGGTATAATCTCCGCAACAGACAGAACGCTCACTGTTGAGGACAGGACAATGAATCTTATCCAGACAGACGCTTCTATCAACAGCGGTAACTCAGGCGGACCACTCATCAACGCATATGGTCAGGTAATAGGCATCACCTCTGCAAAGGTATCATCATCTGTGGGCGAGGGACTTGGGTTTGCTATCCCTATCGACGAGGCGCTCCCTATTGTTGAGGACCTTATGAAGAACGGTTACGTTACAGGCAGACCTAGCCTTGGAATTTCAGGTACAGACATCACAAGCGCATATTCATCTTACTATGGTATCCCACAGGGCTTCCTTGTAAAGAGCGTTACTAAGGGAAGCGGCTCTGAAAAGGCTGGTATTCAGGAAAATGATATCGTTATAGGCATAAACGGAACTGTTATATCAAACATCAGCGAGCTGAATGAGATAAAGAACAAGTGCAAAGTCGGTGACACTGTTCAGCTTACTATATACAGAAACAAGAAAATGATAAATGTTGACGTTGTTCTCGGCGAGTCCACAGAGGACACTTCTGAGTCAAATGACAACGACCAGAACAACAATAACAATAATAATAACAATAACAACGACGACTACAACGATTACTATGGAAACTATGGCAATGGTCTTGGCGGCTATAATTACGGCTACGGTTTCTAAATAACAAAGCTTTCTTCATATTTTTCATATTCTTTTACTTCAGGGAAAGAGCTGTTCCGAGAGATCGGGACAGCTTTTTTCTTGACTTTCTTCTTGACAGAGGGTCAAAGCAGTGTTATTATAATAAGGTATACTATTAAGGCAACACCGCACAAAGCCCACCTGACGGTATTGCCTTAAACGAGTACACTTCTTTATTTTGCAAAGGTCGGTGATTTTATGACAAAAGAAGAATATCTTGACTTTTGCGGTTCTATTGCAGGTGCGACATATGACCAGCCTTTCAACGAGGACTTTCAGTCCACTGCACTGCGCCACTGGGACACGAAAAAGTGGTTCGGGCTTTTGATGCTCCACAATGACAGGTGGATAGTAAACTTAAAGCTAAAACCCGAAGAAGTGCTGTTTTACAGGGATATCTACAAGGGCGTGACGGAAGCTTATCACATGAACAAGGTCCACTGGATAACATTGTATCTCGACAGCGACGTGCCAACAGAGGAGATAGAAGATCTTACCCTCAGAAGCTTTGAGCTTACAAAGAGTAAAGATAAAAAGAAAACCAAAAAGCGAAAGGAAGCTTTATAAAATGAGAACTTTTTCAAAATCAAGCAAGCTTGATAACGTGTGTTATGATATAAGAGGTCCTGTTATGGACGAAGCAAATGAAATGATAGCAAAGGGAGAAAAGATATTCAAGCTCAATATCGGAAACCCTGCTCCGTTTGCATTCAATGCCCCTGACGAGATAATACAGGTAATGACAGACAATCTGAGAAACGCTCAGGGCTATTCCGACTCAAAGGGCATAACAGAAGCAAGACAGGCTATTTATGATTATGCACACTTTAAGGGCATACCTGTTGAAAGTCTTAACGACATCTACACCGGAAACGGTGTTTCCGAGCTTATCACAATGGTAATGCAGGGTCTTCTCAACAACGGCGACGAGGTTCTTGTTCCTGCCCCTGACTATCCGCTGTGGACAGCTTCCGTTACTCTTGCAGGCGGTACTGCCGTTCACTATATTTGTGATGAAAGCTCCGAATGGTATCCTGACCTTGAGGACATGGAAAAGAAGATAACAGACAAGACAAAGGCTATCGTTATCATCAACCCTAACAACCCGACAGGTGCGGTATATCCAAAAGAAATACTTGAAAAGATAGCAGACATGGCAAGACGTCATGAGCTTATCATATTCTCAGACGAGATATATGACAGACTTCTTATGGACGGCGTTGAGCATACTTCTATCGCTTCACTTTGCCCTGACGTTTTCTGCATCACTCTTAACGGACTTTCAAAGTCACATCGTATCGCAGGCTTCCGTGTAGGCTGGATGACCCTTAGCGGTGATAAGAGCAGAGTAAAAGGCTACATAGAGGGTCTTAATATGCTTTCAAGCATGAGGCTTTGTTCAAATGTACCGAGCCAGTATATAATCAAATATGCTCTTGGTGATTACACAAAAACTGACGATCTGCTCCTGCCGGGCGGACGTATCTACGATCAGAGAGAGTATATCTACAACGCACTTAACAGCATTGACGGTCTGTCGGCTGTAAAGCCTAAGGCGGCATTCTATATCTTCCCTAAGATAGACGCAAAGCGTTTCAACATCACAAATGACGAGCAGTTCGTGCTTGATTTTCTCCGTGAGAAGAAGATACTTCTTGTTCATGGCGGCGGCTTCCACTGGGAACAGCCTGACCATTTCAGGATAGTTTATCTTCCTAAGCTTGAGGATCTTGAATACTCCATGAATGAAATGAGAGATTTCCTCAAAGACTACAAGCAGAAGTAAAACTGTAGAGCGGACAGTGTTCGCCCAATATGCTTTTATGCTCATACCATACATCTACAAACACAGACACGAGGTACAAAAATGTCAAAACTTTGCAAATCATGTGGAAACTATTATGAGGGAGATCACTGCGACAAGTGCGGCTATGGCGACCCAAACTTAAAGACCCACGCCGCCGACAAATACAAAAAGCCCACAAAGCCTGAACGTTTCAGGACGGAGGAGGAAAAAGAGCTTTATGCCGAGTGGGAAAAGGAGAAAAAAGATGACACTGAGATAAAGCGTCACTATGATCCCAATGCAGGCAAAAAGACCCTTGCCATTGTGGCGGTAGTTGTTATAGGCGTTATCGTGGCTGTGCTATACAAAAGCGGAGTTATTTTCAACTCCACAAAGACAGAGGTAATAGAAAAATACTTCAAGTCCATACAGACAAGCGATTTCGACTCATTCGTGGAGTGCTTTCCGAAAGAGATGAAGAACGAATACGAACAGCAGCGAACCGAAGGCGGATATGGCAAAGAGCAGGTTATGAAAGAAGTCCTTTACGGTGATTTCATTGAAAGCTATGGTTCTGATTACACTATCGACGTATCTTTCGGCAGAGAAACAAAGCTTAAAGAATCTGAATATGACCTGAGCGAATACAAAAGCTTTTACGGCTCTGCACCGAATGTTTCAGAGGCTTATGAGATAGTAACGAACGTGACTTTCAAAGGCTCAAAGGGCAGTGAGGACGCAAAGCTTTACATCTACGTTGGAAAATGCAGCGGAAAATGGTGCATTTTCAATATCACGCAGGATAACGGCATTGTTGACGAGAACACTGGGCTTAAAACTTCAGAAAATTAAATAGCACAAAGCAAAACCGCCACGGAGAAAGATCCGCAGCGGTTTTTTTGTTTTGCGATAAAACCTATATGGTGGAATGTCGTATTTCTGTTAAACAGAAATTGAGTCGCTCCCCTACATATAAGTGGCGTAATTATAAGCTTTTATGTGATATTATTTCTTATTAAAAGCAAATGACTTTCTTGTTCTCTGCTTTCCGCCTATTGACATTGTGAATATCTTGTCGCTCATGAAGATTTTCAGTGCGACAGTCATGCACACTACAAGAAGTACTATCTGATAGATAAGTCCCCCTGCATAAAGGCTGTAGTTGCCAAACATTACGTTCTCGCTTGCCATAAAGGTATGGGTGAACGGTATAGCATAGACGATATACTTTATAACAGGTGAAAGCGTTCTGATATCAACTACCATTGCAAGAAGATATGGTATCATTGCGGAGAAGGTTATAGGCAAAAGAATTGTCTGGGCAGATTTTGCGTCTTTTGCAAGTGCTCCTAATACCATTGAGAGTGACAATGAGATAAGGATAGACACAAACATCTGTATTCCCACAAGAGCATACTGTCCAATGCTCATAGTAAGACCAAGGTTTTCCATTGCAGATTCATATGCTGAGGTATCTCCCATGCCCTCAGTAAGACCGCCTGTCATTTTGCTCATGCCGAACATATAGACCACAGCCTGCAAAGCCGCAACAACACCTGCGGCAAGCATTTTTGACGCAAGGACTGAAAGTCTTGAAACAGGTGCGGAAAGAAGCGTTTCAAGGGTCTTGTCTATTTTCTCGGTAGAGATCGCGCTAAGTATCATCTGAGCCGAGAACATTATAAGAACGAACATTATTATAGGCACTACCATGCTTTGTGCGGAACAAAGGGACATCACTACAGAACTGCTCACTTTATCTGCCTTGTCGCCAACAACCGTTGTTTCAGAAAGCAGTACAGGGTCTTCAAGCTGATTCATTTCGTCCTCTGTCATTGCGCCGCTTGAAAGCTTATCCTGATAGATAGTTGATTTTACTGCCTGCTGTATAACTGCAAGGGCAGTGTCTGAGCCTGTGTTTATATTTGACATGGTTGCAAGAGAGGTCATTCTCTGAACATATCCAACGTCTGCCTTTTTATGCTGTTTTACCTGCTCTGTAAAGCCTTTTGGTATTATCACAACGCTGTCCTGATCGAGCCTTTTAAGCTCTGCGGCATAGTCATCAGACTTTATATCTACAACTGTTATCTTACCGTCACCAGCCTTTGCAGTAGCTTTCAGAGAGTTTAAAACGTTTTCTGTGAACTCTGTTTTGTCAAGGTCGCAGATAGTAAGGTCGGAGGCCTTTTCGGCACTGTCGCTTATTGCCCCTGACATTGCCTGACCTGCCATAACAAGCACCACTACTGTGACTATCATTGTTATAATAGTTTGCAGGCTGAGCATTTCCTTTAATTCCTTGCGGAAAAGACTATAAAACTTCACGGTCAAGCACCACCCTTTCAAAGACTTCTTCAAGGTTCTGAGCGCCATATTTTTCAATAAGCTCCGCAGGCTTGCCGACTTCCAGCAACTCGCCCTTTGCAATTATACCCACTCTGTCTGAAACATACTCTATTTCAAGCATATTGTGAGAAGAAAGCAGAAAGCTCATGCCCTCAGAAGCAAGCTTTCTTATCATTCTTCTTATTTCAAGGGCGTTTATGATATCAAGTCCCGAAGTCGGCTCGTCAAGGATAGCCAGTGCAGGGAGCGGCATTATCGCCCTTGCAAGGAGAAGCTTTCTTGCCATACCACGGGAATAATTTGATATTTTATCATTAAGCCTGTCACCAAGCTCGCATATCTCACAGCCACGCTTAACAAATTCGTAAGCCTGTTCTCCGTTGTCGGCATAGATAGAAGCCATGAACTCCAGATATTCTCTGCCTGTCATGGTCTTATACGCACCAGCCTCGTCAGGGAGGTATGTAATGCTTTTTCTTACCATATCAGGTTCAGTGAGAATACTATGACCTGCCACGATAGCGTCGCCCTCTGTTGCCTGCAAAAGTGTTGATATCATTCTTATTGTTGTTGTCTTTCCTGCACCGTTTGGACCTATCAACGCAAATATCTCGCCCTTTCCAACATCAAAAGTGACGTTATGGGAGGCGTAAATGCCTTTTTTGTACTGCTTTGAAAGCCCTTTGACCTGTAAAACGGTTTCCATCGTTTCCCCATTCCTTTCTTTGTCTGTATCATTATATTTTTTGTGAATAAATCAAGTATAGCACACCACGTTCCAACTGTCAATTGACATTTGTCATGTACTGCTATGTAAATATGATTTGCTAATAGTATACACTGTCTATGACACGATGTAAATAGCGGTTTTCACCAAAACAGGCATGATTTTTATTTTTTATGCGTCAGAATGTAAAATTCACTTACTTTGTGAGATAAAGTAAACCACGTTACATAATGATTACAAATCAAATAATATTCTGTACATTTTCAACTCTTTCAAGTACGTTTTTTTGGATATCACAATGTAATGATTTGATTACATTTTGGTTACAGACAAGGGTAAAAAAACGGACGATTGTTGAAAACTTTATAATTTTCAACACCAAATTGCTGTTATAGCATGAGTTTTAAACATTTTCAACATAGTTTTCAACATTTTCAAAAGTTTTCAACTGTAGTTTTCAACTGTCCAAAAAAGCTCTTGTTACCGTTTTTTAATCATTTGTAATTTATTCATTTTTCGTACTTCTATAGTAAATAGGGAGGATTTATTACATTTTCACCAATGAACGAATTTAAAATTTGTGAAGTATTTAAGTTTTAAAATAGGCTTTTGCTGTTTACAAATGAATGAAAATATGTTAAACTTATAATAAATATGAATGAAAAGTTACAATATTCATTATTGGAGGAAAAATTATGGGAAAATTAACCAGTCTGAAAAAAGCCGCCGCTGTGCTGCTGACCTCGGTAACACTCATGTCGGCTGCGGCGGCACTGCCTGCTGTGGACGAAACGCCGCTTCTTTCGCAGACGGCGATAACTGTTGAGGCGGCAAGCGTCGGAAAAGTCACAGGGCTTACTTCAAAAACACTTAGCAACAGCGAGATAAAGCTTAGCTGGAAAAAGGTCAGCGGAGCTTCGGGATACTCAGTTTGTATGAGGAAAAACGGTAAATATCCGCAGATCGCAGACGTAAAAAGTGGCTCGACCCTCACATACACTGTGAAAAATCTGCCAAATGCTACCCGTGAAAACTTCAAGGTAAGAGCCTACAAGACCGTGAAAGGAAAAAAGGTATACGGCGCATATTCCGACAACTGGAACACCGCCACGAACCCACAGCCTGCAAAGGGTCTTAAAGTATCAAGCGTTTCCTATAACAGCGTAAAGCTTTCATGGACAAAGATAGGATGCACAAATTGCAGAGTATTTCAGCTTAAAAATGGTCAGTGGAAAGAGATCGCAAAGACCACTTCCACAAGCTACACTGTAAAAAATCTCAGCCAGAAGACCACCTACAAGTTCAAGATAAGAGCCTGCAAGACAGACGACAAGAAAGCCAACCACTACGGAAAATATTCCGCAGAGGTATCCGCTACTACATCTAAAGCTCCTGCTGTTGTGACACCTGTTTCACAGCATGGTCAGCTTTCTGTAAAGGGTGCGAACATTGTTGACAAGAACGGCAAGGTATTCAAGATAAAGGGTATGTCAACTCACGGCATCATGTGGGAGGATTTTTCCGATATCCTTACAAAGGACTCACTTAAAGTTCTCAGAGATGACTGGAAGGTCAACACCATAAGAATCGCAATGTATACTTATGAATGGGGCGGCTACTGCACCGAGAACGGCAAGTATCAGGCGCAGGCAAAGCAGAAAGTCAAGACAGGCGTTGAGAATGCAAAATCTCTTGGTATGTATGCTATAATCGACTGGCACGTTCTCAACGACAGAAACCCTAACAACCACAAAAATGAAGCTATCAAGTTCTTCACAGAAATGGCTAAGACCTACAAGGACTACAATAACGTTATTTACGAGATCTGCAACGAGCCTAACGGCGGTGTAACATGGACAGGCGGCATAAAAAGTTACTGCCAGAGCGTTGTAAGCGCTATCAGAAAATACGACAGTGACGCTATCATAATTTGCGGTACAGGCACATGGAGTCAGGACATAGATCAGGTACTTGGCAACAAGCTTTCAGACAAAAACTGCGTTTATGCTCTTCACTTCTATGCAAACACTCACACTGATTGGCTGAGAAACAGACTTCAGAACTGCTACAAAAAGGGACTTCCTGTTCTTGTATCTGAGTTCGGAACTTGCGATGCAAGCGGAAACGGCGGATATAACTCAACAGAAAGCACAAAATGGCTCAAGCTTCTCGACTCACTAAAAGTAGGCTACATAAACTGGTCAGCCTGCGGAAAGAGCGAAACGGCTTCCGCATTCAATAGCGGTACGAACCTTAAAGCTATAAAGAGCGGCACTTCACAGCTCACAGCAAGCGGCAAGTTCGTTCGTGATTGGTACAGAAACCACTGATAACACAAAAGACCTCTCTTGGTGGGAGGTCTTTTTTTTGCACAGAAACTAACGATAAGCGGGCGACCCAAGGTCGCCTCTACACTATAAAAACACAGCCGAGGGGCATTTACCTCTCGGCTATTGTTATTTTATATCATATCACAAAGAACAGTGCCGTTCTTATAACTGCTGTAAAAAGCATAGCATAGAACGATGTACCAAGCAAAAGCTGATTTGCCCAGAATATATCGTTAGGCTCGCATGGCTTTAGATTTCTGCCTATAACAGGCTTTCTTACAAGCTGTCCGCCGTAATACTCATCACTGCCAAGCTGTATACCCAATGCACCTGCACACACCGACTGAGTTTGCGCTGAATTAGGACTAGGGGATTTTCTTCTGTCTTTTTTGTATACCTGAGAAGCGTTCTTGCTGTCAAGGTGAAGATAAGAAACGTTCATTTTCATAAGCAGGGCGGCTATTCTTGCAGGTATAAAGCTGAGAACGTCGTCTAGCTTTGCAGGGAATTTGCCGAAGTTTATGTATGTGTCTGTTTTATAGCCCACTGTGTTGTCGATAATATTCACTGTTCTGTAGAGTATTCCGCCCAGACCTCCGAATATCGCAGACCAGAAAATAGGTGCGACCGCCCAATCTGTGGTGTTCTCTGCAACCGACTCCACCGTACTTTTTATAACAGCGTCAATGTTCATATCGTCGGTGTCACGGAAGGTCACTTTTTTTACCTTGCGCTGTGCCGAAGAAAGATTGCCTGCCCTTGCAGCACGCATCACTCCCCCTGCCGCAGTTTTAAGGGACTTTACAGAAAGTGCTGACCAGCACATTATGCCCTCGAGGAAAATGCCAAGTGCGGCATTTAGCTTATAGCCCACAAATAGAAGAAGCAATGCCACAGCGGCAACTATAAGAAGCACTATCACTGTCATCATAAGACCTGCCATGCGCTGTGCTTCAGGAGTATTTTTATAGCTGTTTCTGAAAGACTTATCAAGCTTTGCCACAAGTTTTTTTATAAAATACTGAGGATAGACCACTACTTCAGGGTCGCCAAGGAGCATATCCAGCGCAAAGCCAAGCGCAAGCGCCGCCAGTGAATTTATCAACATATATACATATCCTTTCTTCAGGCAATAATTACTTATGATAATTATATCACAACATTTTCTGATTTTCAATACCTTTATGCTCTGATTTTAAGGGATAAGGCACAAAAAAGGGCGGTCAGAGCCGCCCAAATAAAAGTCTTTCAAAAAAATCATAAACTAAGATGCGAACACTTTTTGCCCCTACACTGAATAGATATATCCATAAGCTTTTGTGATAACTGTATTATTTGCATATCTCCGAAAGCTTTTCAAGCATAAGATCCATTTCCTCGTCTGTGCCGATAGTGATTCTCAGGAAGTTATCTATTCTCGGCTTGTTGAAATATCTCACGAAGATACCATTTTCACGGAGGTATGTGAAGATCTCCTTTGCGGAGAGCTTTTCATGTTGTGCAAAAAGAAAATTCGTTTCGCTGTCAAGGACGTTGAAGCCCATTTCACGCATTTTTTCCGCTGTTCTATCCCTTGTTGCCTTGACCTTTTCAACTGTCGCCTTGAAATAATCCTCGTCAGAAAGGCTTGCAACGGCAGTTTCTATGGCTATCTGGTCGAGAGGATAGGAATTGTATGAGTCCTTTACAGCCCGCATATAGCTGATAAGCTCAGCACTTGCAAAAGCCATGCCCACTCTCATGCCTGCAAGGGAACGTGACTTTGAGAAAGTCTGTGTTACAACGAGATTATCGTACTCTTTCACAAGCTCCACGCAGGAATATCTGCCGAAATCCACATATGCCTCGTCGATTATAACAATGCTGTCCTGATTGTTTTCAAGAAGTTCTCTTATAAATTTCTCACCCACACCAAGGCTTGTCGGAGCATTAGGGTTTGGTATAACAACGCCGCCGTTAGGCTCTTTGAAGTCCTCGATATTTATTACAAAATCATCGTCAACGCTCTTAGTCTTGTATGGTATTTTCAGAAGCTCACACCACACAGGATAGAAAGAGTAAGTTATATCAGGATAAAGTATAGGCTTATCAGAGTTGAAAAATGCTCTGAAAGCTGTGGCAAGCACATCATCTGAGCCGTTTCCGCAGAAAACATTCTCGCTTTTAAGCCCAACACGCTCCGCAAGCGCCGCCCTAAGAACAGACGCGTCAGCACTAGGATATTTTCTAAGCTCCGCTATGGTCTTGCCTTCCAATATCGCCTTTACCTTTGGTGACGGCGGATAAGGGTTTTCATTTGCATTGAGCTTTATTATCTTATCGTTTTTAGGCTGTTCCCCTGCAACGTATGGCTCTATATTTATAAGGTTTTTTCTCCAAAGCTTTTCGCCCATTTTACATTATCCTCTCTATATTTTATCATAGTAAAGTATTAATATAAAATATTATAGCACATACCGCTTATGTTGTCAAATAAAAGCCGCCTAGCTTTCAAAGTAAGCCTGTATAGACTGCAAAACGCCGTCATAGTAATATGCGTTCACGCTCATGGAATCGCTCTTCCAATCAAGAAACTGATCTTTGCCGTTTCTGTCGCTGACCTCAGGTGTGCCGAGAATCGCAGCCATCTCCTCAGGAGTTGAATTTTTTGTTATACCGAATATTGAGCAGTCGCTTTCGGTGGTGAAACTCATTCTTATCTTATGGAGGGTATGATCGCTGTTGAGCCAGAAGTCGAAGATGATGATATTATCCACAGTCGAGCTTGTTTTTCCGTAGCAAAGAGCAGACTCGTATTCATCGTCAGGGGTATCCACCATTTCTGCTCTTACATCATCAATAAGCTCATTGCCTGTGAAAACGTGGTCTATGCCCTTATAGCTTACGCTTATATCCTTAGGCAGAACAGCGTCTGAAGTAAGGTCAAGTGCCTTGAGGTCATCATATACCTTTACTCTGTTCTCATCAGTGTTTACAGTGCTCTCGCCCGGTGTTGTTATGCCTGTATACTCAGATGTGAAAACCGCCTCTCCGTCTTTTTCGTGTATTTCTTCCTGCGGATAGTTTTTGCTGTAGTATGTGAAATCGGAAGCCGAGAAGTAATCAAGCACTACGTCATACTCTTCGTAATTACTATATGTTTCCACCACGCCGAGTGAAATTGTATAGTCAACGTTCTCCCAATACATTGTATAGCATTTATAATCGTCCATGCCGTCATATTCGCTGTCCATATAAATGCTTGTAGGGCAGCCCATTTTGTCGATTATTTTATCAAGATCTTCTTTATTGCTGTAGCAGCCGTAGCTTTCATACTCCCAGTCGGAGGTATCCACAGCCTCTTCTAAAGGTATGGTAATGCTCCAGCTGTTTTCCTTGAGAATGTCAGCCACACTTGCGTCACGGTCAAATGGGTTTGCACCGGTAAGGTCGTAGTTTGTTTGGCTCTCATCTGATGAAACGAAGGTTATCTCAACGTCACTGTTTTCACCTATCATTTTATCAATGCTCATAATATCACTAGATCTGCCAATATCGTCGCCGTACATTTTCATATTGGCATTGCCGCCGTCTATGGCACTAAGGTCAACAGGCACTGATATTTTGTTGCCGAAAATATCCTGCGGCAAAGTATCTGACGGCGTACCACCATTAAATCCGTCTATCCAATATAGATTGCCGTCTTTGTTATCGTTAGCGGTATCAGACAGGGTCTTATCGCCCTTTGAAGCTGTGCTGTCATTTTGTGAAGAAGCAACAACAATATCATTATTATCATCGTCATCACTATTATTTGAACTAAGCATTACCGCCGCTGTGATACCTCCGCCCACAACTGCCACGGCACAAACGCCTGCTATTACTTTTGCTTTTACTGTTGAAAACATTCCTTTTCCTCCCGATATAGTTTTTGTTGATGTTACGCTATCGGGAACTGCATTAGCGGCTGAGGCTGAGCCTGTGAAAACGGTAAGTTTCGGAAGAACGGTGTTTGAAGCCTCTTTATTAAGAAGCTTTGAAAGAATAAATACAGGCACGACAGCATGAAGTCTGTCGTTGTTGTTTTCCTCGTATATAAGCACCGCCTCCTTTATCTTTTTTCTTGCGGCACTAAGACGGGAAGTTACTGTACCTGTGGTGCAGTTCATTACCTCTGCTATCTCAGGCACTGTGAGCATATCAAAATAATACAGTATCACCGAACGCCTTTGCTCCTCTGTGAGAACAGTGTCGATAATATCCATTATTATCTTTCTTTTAGCGTCATTGCTCACATATTCCTCCGGGATAAGCCCTTCGTCAGGGATCTCCTCTATTATCTCCTCTGAGTTGTCCTCAGGGGCGGAATTGTTTCTAAAGTGCATTTTGCAGAGATTTATCCCTATCCTGTTTACCCATGCTGGAAAATTCTCAGGCTGTGCAAGAGTGCCAAGCTTTTGAAGGGCTGTAAGATAAGTTTCCTGAGTGATATCCTCTGCAAGCTGTGGGTCGCCAAGAAGCTTCAGGCAGCTAAAATACACTGTTCTGCCCGTTTCTTCATAAAGCGCACCGAACGCCGCCTTGTTTCCCTGTGCCGCCTGCAATACAAGCTTTTTGATATCATCTTTTTCCATGTTTTTGACCTGCTCTTTCTTTCCGAATTGCCGTTTTCTCGTCCGCTGTTTTATCAGTCCCGACATTAGTTAGATGCAAAACGCAGACGATTTGTTGAGCAAATTCAAAATCTTCATATATAATTTACTTATGGTTAATATTTGTTATTATAATATTACAGAAATAATTATATCACATAACAAAATGCCTGTCAACGAGCAAAAAAATATCCCCCACAGATGTGAGGGATAGGTTTTTTTAGAACATACCTGCAAGATACATTCTGCTTTCATAAAGCTTTTTTGAATTTGTATCGAAGGCAAAATGATATCTGTAGAGAGGTGTAAGCCCTGCGGCATTTTTCTCACCTGCAACATATGCAACGAAAACATCAGGGTCAGTGTCGCTGTTCACACAGTATGTTCCGCTCATTGACATATCGCCCTGTGAGTAAACATAGGAAAGATAGTTGCCTGAAATGCTGTTCTCGCCCTTTGAGATGCCCTGAGAAGCAAGCATATCCTGCACTGATTGTGCTGAATAATCGTCTATGTTGTCATATATCTCATCAAGCTTCTTTGTGCTTGTGACATCATAGCAAAGCCTTGTTGGCATACCGGTCGGTATCCAAGCAGGGGTGTAAATATCGTTTGACATAGGCGTTTCCTCTGCCCATACCACATAGCTGTCTGCAAGAGATACCTGTCCGTCAGGGTTTGTTAGATTTGCAACATAGACCGTTATCTCATCTCCCTGCGGCTCGACCTTTGGGATAAGGGTCATGTAATAGCTATCCCACCATTCACCGCCGAAATAGTTGTCAGCACCTACACGATAATTGAGCATTTCGCCCTTTTTATCCTCATAGTGACCTCCATCGCAGTATACAAAGCTATACTCGTCAGCATATTTTGCATAGAAATCAGACGTCTTTATATATCCGCCCACCTGCATGATGTCACCATTGAGCTGAACAAGACCTGACGAAAGATCAGCATTTTTTATCTCGTCAGACACAGTGTAAACAGCCATTTCAAGCTCGCTGTTTGAATTTGTACCGCTTGCATCATCGTCAGTAACATTATCTTCATTATCAGCATTTTCATCAAGTTCGTTTAGATTGTCCTCTATCTCCTGCTCGTTCACTTCCCCCTGTGCGTCTGTCTGAACGGCTGTGTTTGGCTTATCAGCATCTGATGTCTTATCTCTGTTTGCAAGCACCACCCCTGTGATACCTCCGCCAACTACTGCCAATGCGACTACTCCTGCTATTACTTTTGCTTTTACTGTTGAAAACATACCTTTTCCTCCCGATTTACTTATTGTAGTATTTTTATCGGGAACAATATCCTCGGCGGCTGCCGTGTTGCTGAAAACGGATAATTCAGGCAGCTTCAAATGCTGACATTCCTGCATAAATATCTTTGACAGAACAGGTATAGGCATAACAGCATGAAGCCTGTCATTGTTTTTCTTTTCGTAAATAAGCACCGCCTCCCTTATCTTCTTTCTTGCAGCGCTAAGACGGGAAGTGACAGTGCCAACAGAACATTCCATTATCTCTGCTATCTCAGCCACGCTCATCATATCAAAATAGTAAAGTATTATTGTCTGACGCTGTTCGTCAGTGAGAGCGGTGTCGATAATGTTCATTATTATCCTGCGTTTTTCTTCGCTGTCGGCATAATCGTCAGGGATAAGCTCGCTGTCGGGCGTATCGTCGATTATCTTTTCCGACTCCTCCTCCGCAGTGCGGGGATTTTTCCTGAAATACATTTTGCAGTTGTTTATGGCAATGCGGTTTACCCACGCTGAGAAATTCTCAGGCTCTTTAAGGCTGTCAAGCTTTTCAAGAGCTTTCATGAAAGTGTCCTGAGTTATATCCTCCGCCTGCTGAGCATTTCCAAGAAGCTTCAGGCAGTTAAAATATACCGACCTGCCCGTTTCTTCGTAAAGCTCGCCGAAAGCTGCTCTGTCACCCTGTCCTGCCTGCAAAACAAGACGTCTTATCTTTTCCTTTTCCATTTTTTCTACCAAGCTTTCTTTTTATTATCGAACAAAAAAATATCCGTTTTCAGCACTCGGTTATTGTTCCGACATCACTTAGATGTTTGCTGAAAACGGAATATTGAGCAAATATAAAACTTAATATATTGTTTACAAAATATTAATCAACATATTCTCTGACTCTGAGATGTATACCCACGCTGTCAGCAACCGCCTGAGATTTTTTTATCTCCTCTTCGCCGATTATATCAACCACAGTGAGCATTACCTCCGGCACGAACTCTTTCACTCTCTTTGCAAAAGAGAGCATTTCTTCAAAGCAGTTCACGCCCTTGAATGAGGGTCTTGTTATCTCGTCATAAGCCTTTGCGTCAGAAGCGTTAAGACTTATTGAGATTATATCAACAAGTCCCTTGAACTCGGCAGGAGTTTCACGCTTGTTGATAAGGTCGCTAAGACCATTTGTGTTGATCCTTATAGGTGTCTTTGTAACAGATTTTATATACTTTGCAGTTTCTTTGAGTATTTCAAGCTCACAGGTAGGCTCGCCATAGCCACAGAAAATAATTTCCTTGTAGCTGTCAAGGTCACGCTTTTTGATGTTGTCTATTACCTCCTCGGCAGTAGGCTGATGTTCCAGCCACAGTGGGTCAGAGCCATAAGCACCGTCACCGTTGTGACGAATACAGAATGTGCAGTTGCATGGACACTTGTTTGTGATGTTGAGATAAAGCTTATCGCCTATCTCATAAGAAATATTCATAGCTTTTATCATTATAATTACCTCTTTTTTGTAATATATCAAAGTATCAGAGCAGACAGGCGACCAAAGGTCGCCCCTACAGAGAAATCATCGCCGTTAGGCGATACCTTCATTCCTCATTCCTCACTCCTCATTCCTCACTAATATCTATTCTCTTATCTGTCCGTTGCCTGAGATAAGATACTTTGTGGTGGTCATTTCTCTAAGACCCATAGGACCTCTTGCATGAAGCTTCTGAGTGGAAATGCCTATCTCAGCACCCAGACCGAACATTCCGCCGTCTGTAAATCTTGTTGAGCAGTTTACATATACTGCCGCTGAGTCAACACGCTTTTGAAATTCCTGTGCCGCAAAAAGGCTTTCTGTTACGATACACTCAGAATGTCCTGTGGAAAATCTGTCGATGTGTTCAAGTGCTTCCGCCATGTCGTCAACGACCTTGATAGAGATTATATAGTCAAGAAACTCTGTTGCATAATCGTCATCATCAGCAGGAGTAACGTTCTCAGGACCAAGTATCTGCCTTGTAAGCTCACAGCCTCTTATCTCAACGTGGTGCTTGTCAAGTCTTTCTTTAAGCTTCGGGAGAAAATCCTCCGCAATATCCCTGTGAACAAGACAGCTTTCAACTGCGTTGCATACAGACGGACGTGAGGTCTTGCCGTTATCAACAATGTTCACAGCCATTTTTATATCCGCACTTGCGTCAACATAAACGTGACAGTTTCCTGTGCCGGTCTCGATAACAGGCACAGTGGCAGACTGTACAACAGCCTTTATAAGCTGTGCGCCTCCCCTTGGGATAAGGACATCAATATAATCATTAGCTTTCATCATATCAAGAGCGATGCCTCTGTCAGTATCCTCCACAAGCTGAATGATATCAGGACTGAAGCCTGCCCTTTCGACAGCCTTTCTCATTAGGTCGGCAAGCATTTTGTTTGAGTTTATTGCTTCCTTTCCGCCCCTGAGTATAACAGCGTTTCCACTTTTAAGGCAAAGTATAGCGCCGTCTACAGTAACGTTAGGTCTGGCTTCAAAAATAATGCCTATAACGCCCATTGGCACTCTTACTTTCTCGATCTTCATGCCGTTAGGTCTTGTTGAGCCTGAAACTACCTCGCCCACAGGGTCGTCAAGCTGTGCAAGCTCTTCGCAAGCCTTTGCCATGCCCTCTATACGGCTGTCATTGAGTGCAAGTCTGTCAAGCATAGCCTCAGACATTTTTCTCATTCTGCCGTTTTCAAGGTCAACCTTGTTTGCTTCGATAATATCGTCCTTGCAAACTCTCAGGATATGTGCGATCTCAAGAAGTGCGTCATTTTTCTGTGTTGTTGAAGCGAAGGCGATATCCTTTTTGCAAGCTTTTGCTTTCTGTCCCAAAATATCGATGTAACTCATTTTTACTATACCTCCCCGTTAGCTGTAAAAAGTGTTCCTATAGGTTTATTTTCAAATACCTCATACAAATGTCTTGGATCTCTGCCATTCATTATTATAAGATCTATTCCGCCATTTTTGCATATCTCAGCGGCTTTTATCTTTGTCGCCATTCCGCCTGTGCCAAGTGAAGAACCTGCACCCCCTGCAATAGCCTTTATCTCCTCCGTTATCTCAGGCACAACAGGGATAAGCTCAGCGTCATCATACTTATGAGGGTCTTTGTCAAAAAGTCCCTCGATATCAGACATTATTATAAGCAGATCTGCATTAGCAAGCACCGCAACATTTGCCGCAAGAGAATCGTTCTCGCCCATTTCAAGCTCCAACTCATCAATAGACACCGTATCGTTCTCGTTCACAATAGGGATAGAACCAAGCTCTATAATGCGGTTAAGGGCGTTCTGCACATTTATGCGTCTGTCCTCAAGAAGAATATACTTTGTAAGCAGAAGCTGAGCCACATTAAGGCTGTATTCAGAGAAAAGATTATCGTAAAGATACATAAGCTCACACTGACCCACTGCCGCACAAGCCTGTCTTGTGGGAGTGTCCTTGGGTCTTTCCTTTATGCCAAGCTTTGCTCTGCCAAGGCCCACCGCACCGCTTGATACAAGGATTATCTCATGTCCTGCATTTTGCAGATCGGCAAGAGTTTTAACGAGCTGTTCCACACGGCGTATGTTCAAAAGCCCTGTGCTGTGAGTAAGAGTAGAAGTTCCTACCTTTACCACAACTCTTTTCTTTTTTGTCATATCTATCATTTTCATCATGTCCTTATTGTTATTTTCCGTTGACAACGTTCTGCGGCGTACCCTCTATCCACATTTTCAAGTTCTGCGCAACAGTTTCAAGAAGCCTTTCTCTCGTCTGCTTTGGCGCCCACGCTATATGTGGGGTAACAGTGCAGTTTTTCACGTTTCTGAGCGGGCAGTTCTCACTCATTGGCTCGTTTGTGAGAACATCAATTCCTGCCCCTGCAATGACTTCATTTCCAAGAGCCTGTGCAAGAGCCTTTTCGTCCACAAGACCGCCTCTTGCAGTGTTGACGAAAAATGCTGACTTTTTCATCATGCCAAGGCTTTCGGCATTTATCATTTTCTCATTATCCTTTGTAAGAGGACAATGGAGCGTCACTATATCAGAGGTCTTTAGAAGTTCTTCAAGGCTTACCGCAGGCGTGCCGTCAGTTATTTTCTGAGGTGAGCGTGTAAAGGTGATGACCTTCATGCCGAACGCTCTTGCTATCTCAGCAACTTTCTTTCCTATGTCGCCATAGCCTACTATACCAATGGTTTTTCCTGCAAGCTCATAGGTAGGGATACCAAAATATGAAAACAGCTTATAATTCACCCAGCCACCCTCGTCAACTTTCTCGGCATATTCTCTTATCTTGCTGAAATAGTTGAGGATAAGTGCAAAAGTATGCTGAGCAACTGCGTTTGTAGAATATGCAGGCACATTGCAGACCACTGCGTCATGCCTGTCTGCGGCGGAGAGGTCAACATTATTATATCCCGTTGCAAAAAGACCGACGTATTTCAGGTTTTTGCACTTTGAGAATACCTCCTCTGTTATAAGGCACTTGTTACATATAACGGCGTCAGCGTCGCCTATCTTTTCTGCGACCTGTTCATTTGGTGTAAAACCATAAACAATGCTTTCACCAAGGACTGTTATTTCCTCCAGCGACACATCGTTTCTTGAAACTGTTTCAGAGTCAAGTATAACTATTTTCATTCTTCATCTTCCTTTTGAGCAGTTTCCGACTTTTCCTCGGCATTCTCCAAAGCCTTTTGCTTTTTAGCAAACCTATGGGAAATAAAAGCTGTTGCCGCAAGAAGCGCTACCTCTGCACCGAAAAGCATACCGATAACAAAGCTTTTTGTGGTAAACTGAGTAACTATAGTAAGGTCGATAGCTATCATTAATGTAAGATAATGATAAGAACCTTTCCTTATGAACTGAGTTATATATAAAAGCGTAGCGATAACGCAGAATATCATATGCACCTTGAAAGGCAAGGGGGCATAAACGTTCTGCAAGGTCGCAGTTTCCGCCGCCAGTGTTTCTATCACACTATCATCTCCTAAAGCATTTTTTTATCATACTAAGATATTATACCACAGTTTTACGTCATTTGCAATAGATTTGAGCCTTTATAACGGCTTTATAAAACAAAAAGACAGAAGTATTTTTTCAAATACCTCCGCCTTTTTCGGGAAAAATTCGTCGTAATCTTTAATTTATACTATTTTAAGATAAATTACTTGTTAGCGAAATATCTGTCAAGCAGACCCTTGAAGCCGCATCCATGTCTTGCTTCGTCCTTAGCCATTTCATGAACAGTGTCATGGATAGCGTCATAGCCAAGCTCCTTTGCTCTCTTAGCAAGCTTCATCTTGCCCTCACAAGCACCATTCTCAGCCATATATCTCATCTCGAGATTTTTCTTTGTAGAAGGTGTTACTACCTCGCCCAGAAGCTCTGCGAACTTAGCAGCATGCTCAGCCTCTTCATAAGCAGCCTTCTCATAGTACATACCTACCTCAGGATAGCCTTCTCTGTAAGCAACCCTTGCCATTGCAAGATACATACCTACCTCAGAGCACTCGCCGTTGAAGTTCTCTCTAAGACCTGCAACAACTTCCTCATCAAGACCCTCTGCAACGCCTACCTTATGCTCGTCAGCCCATGTGATAGCTGTTTCTTCTACTTTATTGAACTTTTCTGCTGGTGCATGGCAGATAGGACACTCCTTTGGAGCAGCCTCGCCCTCATAAACGTAACCGCATACTGAACATACAAACTTTGACATAATTTTTGTCCTCCTTATTTGAATATCATTTTTTACTTTTCCACAGACCAGCGTTTTCGCTTTATCTGCGTTATTCTTTGCAGCTTTTCCCTTGCTGTGATTAAAGTATACCACATTAGTGTACATTTGTCAATAGGTTAGTTTTGTCTAACAATATAAAAATATTGCAAAATTTTATGGCAATTTTTTATGCAATTTGACGTAGACTATACTAACCAATAATACGTCTTGAAAAAAACTTAAAGCTGTGCTATAATGAAGATCAATATATGACAAAAAAGGAGTTTTTTTAAAATGAATAAGGAAAAAGCAGCGGCAGCAAAGGCTCTTTTCATGGAGGGCTACAACTGTTCACAGGCGGTAGTAGGCGCATGGGCTGAGGATATCGGCCTTGACAGCGAAACTGCATACAAGATAGCTTCGGGCTTTGGCGGCGGAATAGGCAGAATGAGAGAGGTCTGCGGAGCATTTACAGGTGCAGTCATGGTGCTTGGATTGAAATTTGGCAACACCATAGGCAGTGACAGGGCGGCAAAGGGCAAGGATTATGAGCGTGTTCAGCTTTTTGCAAAGCGTTTCAAGGAAGAGCTTGGCTCTGACACTATCATCTGCCGTGAGCTTCTCGGTCTGAGCGGACCTAGTGACCCTGACCCTGCAAAGCGCACAAAAGAATACTATCAGAAGCGTCCATGTCCTGAAACTGTAGCAATTGCAAGTGGTCTTTTGGGAGAATTTATGGAGTAATATTTTTTGCAAAACAACGCAAAAAAGAGCAGAGAAACGAGATCTCTGCTCTTTTTTTGTATATAAATTCTATTAGATACCTGCGGAATAGTTTGGAGCTTCCTTTGTGATATAAATATCGTGTGGGTGTGACTCCTTAAGACCTGCGCCTGTTATCCTGATGAACTTAGCCTTTTCGCCAAGCTCTGCAATAGTATGACAACCGCAATAGCCCATACCTGAACGGATACCGCCAACAAGCTGGAAGATAGTATCTGAAACTGGACCCTTATAAGCCACACGACCCTCAACGCCCTCTGGAACGAGCTTCTTTGAGTTTGTCTGGAAATATCTGTCCTTTGAGCCTTTATTCATAGCGGCAAGAGAACCCATGCCTCTGTATACCTTGAACTGTCTGCCCTGATAGATCTCAGTTTCGCCTGGAGCTTCGTCACAGCCTGCGAGGAGTGAACCAAGCATTACAACGTTTGCACCGGCAGCAAGAGCCTTAACGATATCGCCTGAATACTTGATACCGCCGTCAGCAATAACAGGAATGCCATACTCAGCAGCAGCGCAAGCAGCGTCATAAACTGCAGTGACCTGAGGAACACCTATACCAGCGACTACACGGGTAGTACAGATAGAACCAGGGCCGATACCGACCTTTATAGCGTCAGCACCTGCTTCGCAGAGCGCTCTGGCGGCTTCAGCAGTAGCGATATTACCTGCAATAACCGGTGTATCAGGGAAAGCGGCCTTAACTTTTTTAAGACAATTTATAACGTTCATAGAATGGCCGTGAGCAGAGTCAAGAACGAGGACGTCTACCTGAGCTTCAACGAGAGCGGCAACTCTTTCGAGAATATCGTTAGTCATGCCGATAGTAGCACCGCAAAGAAGTCTGCCCTTTTTATCTCTTGCGGAATTTGGATACTGAACAGCCTTTTCAATATCCTTGATAGTGATAAGACCCTTGAGAATACCGTTTGCGTCAACAAGAGGAAGCTTCTCAATCTTATGCTTCATAAGTATCTTCTGAGCGCCTTCAAGATCCGTATCAACAGGAGCAGTAACGAGGTTTTCCTTAGTCATAACGTCACCGATCTTGATATTTTCAAAATCAGTGATAAATCTAAGATCTCTGTTAGTGAGGATACCCTCGAGCTTGCCATCCTTATCGACTATAGGCACGCCGGAGATCTTATACTTGCCCATGAGCTTATCAGCTTCAGCAACAGTTTTATCGGCTGTAAGAGAGAAAGGATTAACGATAACGCCGTTTTCAGAACGCTTTACCTTATCCACCTCTTCTGCCTGCTGAGCGATAGTCATATTCTTATGGATAATACCGATACCGCCCTCTCTTGCGATAGCGATAGCCATTTTTGACTCTGTGACTGTATCCATAGCAGATGTCATTATAGGTGTATTGAGGACTATATCCTTAGTAAGGTGTGTATGGATATCCACCATATCAGGTGTACAATCCGACTCGCCTGGGATAAGGAGAACGTCATCAAAGGTAAGACCCTCTTTACCAAACTTATTGTTTACATTAGTATCCAGCATAAATTAACCTCCCGCAAACATTTTGAATTCTTAATTTATTATTCTTATAATCATACAACATTTAATTAAACTTGTCAACATCATTATTGAGAACTTTTTTTTAATTTAGTCTTTGCTAATCGGAGTTACGTTGTTTTAGCCAAGGTTTGCAGTGCCGCAAAATCGCTGCGCTCTTTGCGGATTTTACTTTGTATAAAGATATAGTATAAGCGGTGCAGTTTTGTGCTTCGATATTAGCTTTGTATCAGATTGCAACTCTGCAATTTGTCTTTTTCTCTCTGCACCGCTTAGTAGGCTTGCGCCTATTGAGGCTCTGCCTCAAACTCCGACAGGGCTTTGCCCTGTACCCACAATGGGTTTCACCCCTTGACCCTGACCAGGGACGTGTCCCTGGACCTTTTGCTCGCTTCGCTCGGTGCATTATTTTACTTTATGCTTGCAATTTACTTTGGTCTGCTATGCTCATTCCTCATTCCTCATTTCTCATTCCTCACTCCTCATTTAACTCCGCTCCTCACTTAGCCTCGCCCCTGATTTATTCAAATGTAATCGTTTTATACCTATTGCATTAATTTGCTTTTTGTTGTATAATATATTTGTTAATATATACAGCCATTTGGCAAAATCAAGATATGAAAGGACCTTATTACTATGAAGAAATTCCTTGCGGCGGCTCTTGCTCTTTGCATGACAAGCGCTGCTCTCACAAGCTGCGGTGATTCAAACAGCTCTTCTGCTGCTGACTCAAACTCCGCTGCGGCAAACTCTCAGGCTTCCGATTCAAGTGCGGCTGATACCGAAAGTGTTTCAGACAAGCTTCTTGCTGAATACCCTGCATCTACGGAAAAGATAGATGTTAAAAATGGTGCTACTGAGAACATGATCGCCAGAAGCGTTATCAACGAGGGCGACACTTCCCGTCTTGCGGCTAAACTCGACTACGCTCTGCAAAATCCTAAGGAGACAACAAAGATCTGTTTCATCGGCGACTCTATCACGGCAGGTTCGGGTGCTAACTCCTCAACTAATCAGTATGTAAACCAGTTCAAGAGCTGGTGGGAGGAAAACATAAGCTTCTACGTTGATGTTACTAATGCCGGTATCGGTGCAACTGACTCATACATAGGTGTTCACAGGGCACAGCGTGACGCTTTGGAGGCTAAGCCTGACATTATCGTTATCGAGTTTATCAATGACGCTGATGATGAATTTTATGAGTCCTGCATGGACAGCCTTGTAAGAATGTGTCTTGAGCAGGACAACAATCCTGCAGTTATGATACTTGAACCTTCAACTGAGGGGGGTACATCTCCACAGGCTGCACATCTCAAGGTAGCACAGGCTTACAACATTCCTATGATTTCTTATCATGACGCTGTTATGCCTGAGATAGAGGCTGGCAACTTCACATGGGCTGACATTTCACCTGACAACGTTCACCCTAATGATGACGGACACGTTATAATGGCTTCACTGCTCACAAAATTCGTTGGCAACATAAAGGACAATATTGACAGCGTTGACAAGGAAGCAAAGGCATTTGACACAAGCACTGTTGCACCGACGGGCGATGTATTCGCTGACGCTACTATCGGAAGCCGTCAGACAGAGGACATTGTAAAGACAACTGATGAGGGAACATTCACAGATGTTACAACATTCCAGAAGTTCACAGACGGTTGGGGAACGACAACAGGCGGCACTATCAAGTTTGAGATAACTGCAAAGAACATTGGTATGATATACTACATGACAGTTGACGGCAAGTCCGGCGTGGCTGCGGTAAAGGTCGATGGCGAGGACGTTGCGACTATCAACGCTGACTTCACAAGCGGCTGGGGCAACTACGCTAAGGCACAGCAGATATACTCATCTGACGAGGTGGCTACTCACACTGTTGAGGTAACTGTCGTTGATGACGCAAAGCCTAACTTCCAGATACTTAACTGGCTTATTTCATAAGGATCTATAATAATATTTTGGCGGATACGAGAGTTCGTATCCGCCGAAGTTTTGTTTTCATTTATGTTATATGAATTAAATAGGACACAAAATATTTAGTGAAAACTAAGCAGCCAGCTTAACAAAAACGAAAATAGATATGATATAATAAATATGCTGAAAGAAACAAAAACAGCGATAACTTATTGATCCCCTTAATAAGACTTCTCCCGACAGGTTTTCCGACTGTCGGGAGTTTTTTTGCATATTAGTTTTCTTTTTGTTCTGTGATAATATCCGAAAGCTTATTTATCAGATCTTCAGGCACGTTATAGTAACACTTATTTATCTTTACGTTATACGCATCTGCCGTTGTTTGTCTGACAATTATGCTATATTCTTTACCGTCTGATACTTTCCACTGAGCAGTACCCTTTGAAAGCATTCCATTTTTTGCTGTATTTTCATCGACCGCATAGCTTAAACTTTCGTTGAGGAGCTGGCGAAATTCTGTTATAGCCGTTTCATCTGTTATATCCCAGTTTTTCCCCTTTGCATATGGATCGCCATACTCGGCGGACACACCAAAGCCATTTATATTGCTGAAATCAAGTTCTGTGATACTATCATTGTCCACCGAAGCTTCACTTTGTTCAGTGCTTTCACCGAGCACAACAGAGCTGTTTGCAGGCGTTGGGGCGGCACTGCTTTCTGTGGTATTTCCGCAGGCTGTCATTACAGCTATTCCTGACAAGGTGAAAATAAATAATATTTTATATTTCATTTTGTTCATAATATCGCCTCCTGTAATAATTATACTCGAATTGGATAATTACCACAATTGACAATTTTAACATATTACTTGTTTATGTTTTGTACAATTTACTAAATAAATCTAAATATTATTAAAAATCGTCAAAAAAATCGGCAGCAGGCACATGATAGCGTCTGCTGCCGATAGTTTTATATTGTTTTAAGCATTAAAGCAATTATCCAAGAACAACAACGATGTTTGTCTGCTCTGTCATCTTGCACTCGCATACGAAGTTGCCTTCAACTGCTTCGCCGTTGACTGTCATAGACTTTACGCCGCTCTGAACGTGGTCTGGGTTCTGAATGTCGATAGAAAGGTGCTTGCCACGGAAGTTCTTTTCGATCTTGAAGCCGTCCCATGTGTGTGGGATAGATGGGCTTATTACAAGTCCCTCTGCGTTTGGTCTCATACCGCAGATACCCTCTACGCAGCCTACCATTACTGTTGAGCCTGTACCTGTCAGCCAATGAACGTGTGAACGTCCTGCATATGGTGAACGTGTTGACTCTGTAAACTGACCGTGAACGTATGGCTCAAGTATTCTTACTTCTGCCTTATCGTTCATGTTAGCAGGTGAGGACTCGAGGAAGTACTCGAATGCTCTGTCACCATGACCGAGAAGTGACTCTGCAAGGATAGCCCAGCCCTGTGTCTGTGAGAAGATACCACCGTTCTCCTTTGTATCAGGGTTAAAGATGTGCATAAGTGCACCGTCAAAGTAATGATCTACATAAGGTGGCTCCATGATCTTTACGCCAAATGGAGTATTGAGTATCTCGTGTACCTTTTCCATAGCAGTTTCAGCCTGCTTCTCAGATGCGAAGCCTGAGATAACTGACCAAGACTGTGGGTTGAGCCACATTGAAGCCTCTGGATCCTTCTTAGCGCCAACGATCTCGCCGTTCTCTCTGTAGCCTCTGATAAATCTATCCTCGTCCCAGCAAGCTTCAAGGCTCTTGCCGAGTTCAGGCTGTACCTTGTCGATATAAGCAGCGTACTCATTATCGCCTCTGTCAAGAGCATAGCCCTTGATGATGCTCATTGCATAGTAGAGCTGGAATGCAACGAATGTTGACTCGCCCTTCTTACCAAGTCTGAGGCAGTCGTTCCAGTCAGCATAAAGACCTGCTGGCATTGTATGAGCGCCAAGTCTTTCCATTGAGAAGTTGATAGCTCTCTTAAGATGCTCGTAAACTGTATCTTCGCCGCCGTTTGCGTATACGATAACTTCATCGAGGAACGCCTTGTTTCCGCTCTCGCCGATATACTTATTAACTGTTGGGAAGAGCCAGAGAGCGTCGTCTGCTCTATAGCATGGGTGGCCTGTTTCCTTAGCGTAGATAGAGTTCTCATCGTTCTCGTCCGGGCAAGTTTCATGGCCTGCCTTGTGGTCGAACTTAACAAGTGGAAGTCCGCCGCCGTTATCTACCTGTGCAGAGATCATAAATCTGATCTTTTCAGCAGCAAGCTCAGGATTGATATGGATAATACCCTGGATATCCTGAACTGTATCTCTATAGCCATAGCCGTTTCTCAGACCGCAATAGATGAATGACGCAGCTCTTGACCAGATAAATGTGATGAAGCACTGATAAGCGTTCCATACGTTTACCATGTTATTGAACTCGTCAGAAGGAGTTTCGATCTGGAAGTTATTAAGCTGACCATGCCAGTAAGCGATAAGCTCCTTTACCTCAGCGTCTACCTTGCCAGGCTCGTTATATGCAGCGAGTATCTCGTCTGCTACCTTTGGATTCTTCTGACCAACAACATAGATTATCTCCTTTGTTTCGCCAGGAGCAAGGATAATGTCAGACTGGAGAGCACCGCAAGCGTTTGAGTTATAGTTGAGCTTGTTATCGCAGAAGCCTCTTTCAACTGCAACAGGGTTGCCGTATGTTCTGTAAGAGCCGATAAAGCTGTCCAGATTACCGTTATAAGCGGAAACAGGAGCGCCAACTACGCCGAAAAATCTTTCTCTCCAGTTAGAGCCGTTCTCGTCCTTACCGCTGTTCTCATTGATGTGCTGAACGATCTTGTTGCCCTCAAAGCTTGTTCTTGTGATGAACAGTGTATACTGGAGGTTTACCTGATCCTGCTCGTAGTTGTTCTCATTTGTGAACTCTACAAAGCCGAATGTTGAAAGGTTTCTGTATCTGTCAGAGTTATTTGTGATCTTAGTTCTCCATACCTCATATGTTTTGTTCAGAGGAACATAATATGTAAGCTCAGAGTGGATATCTGCATAGTCAGACTTGATAGTTGTATAAGCTGTACCATGGTGGCACTCTGTCTTATACTGATCGAGAGGCTTGCCTACAGGCTGCCATGTGCATGACCAATAATCCTTGGCGTCGTTATCTCTGATGTAGATATATCTGCCAGGGAGACCGATATTTGAGTTGAAACGGTAACGGATTATTCTTCCGTTAGCACCGCTCTTTACAAAGCTGTATCCGCCGCCGTTGTTGGATACGATAGCACCGTACTCTGGTGAGCCGAGATAGTTAGCCCAAGGTGCAGGTGTGTCAGGTCTTGTGATGACGTATTCCTTGTGTTCAAGGTCAAAATAACCATACTGCATATTTTTTATACGCTCCTTTTCAATATTTTAAAGTTGTAAACGTTTCACCAAAATAGCGTAAACGTTTCCCTCATAGATCCCGTCATTATTCATAACGCTTATATTATTTTAGCATACTTCCGATAGCTTTACAAGGGGGTAAAGCCAAAAAAATGGGCGTATTTTCAAAAAACTTTTTCGGGATTGTAGACTTTTGAAACTTAAACGTTTGAAAATCGTCATGCTTTTTGTCATTGTCCAAAACGCACTAATAACTGATAATTATTTATATATATTGGATATTGACAGCAGTGTCGAAAATATGGTATATTGTGTATATAATAAATTATAGGAGGTTTACCATTATGAACATTAAAGGAAGAGTTTTAGCTATGGTTTCTGCTTGTGTTGTGATTTTCTCACAAAGTTCAATCGCAACGTTTGCTCTTGATAACCAGGAGGTTCTTACATTACCAACTTCTGTTTCAGATTTAACCAGCGCTGAAAACATGGGACAAGTGGTTAAAATTCACAACTTACATGGAGCAGATGAAGTAACCATTGCTTTCTGCGCTGAAATGGAGTCGGGATATGTGATATATGATTTGTCAGGAAATACAATAGAGTATAGTCCTACATCATCATCTCCATATAGCGACTTACAAGGCGATTTATATTATGCTGGTCCACTTGAATACTTGACTAAAACAAGCACTGATTACAAAAATTTGCGAACAGGTGAGATTTTAACAGACGAGCAATTCAACGAAGTTACTGAAAGTTTTACTAATGAGAGCATAAAACTTTCATCAACTAATTTTATGAATTCAAGTGCTTCCAGGACTAATTCAGGATTTCGCACAGCAGTTTCAAAAGTATCTGGAACACCTAGAAAACTAAACTACAACACATCTAATCAATGTGGGGCGTTAGCAGCTGTTATCAACTTATGCTATATTGATGACTACAAAGACAACAATTGTTTGAGCAATTCTTATTCTAATAATCCCAAAAGTCTTTTCAACACCCTTAACAATTATATTCCGAGAGAAACAGACCGGAATGGAATAATAAATGGACTTAGCAACGCAAAAAAAGATAAAATATGTAGTTTTACTTCATCGCCTGACGCTTACTATGGCGGTGATTCATGGGGATTTTGTTTTTACAGGATACTCACGTCAAATTCTCCAACCATATTACTTATTATAAAGCATCCGAATTATGGTGGAGCAAAGGGGAGAAATCATTGGGTACTAACATATGGCATTGTTCAATGCTTCGATAATAATAATAAATTAGTTGATAAATATTTTATTGTTAACGATGGGTATGGAAAAAATGATATACGAATCCATTACACATATCAGGACGACTGTGTTTACATTTAAGGGTAGGTGACAAAACATGAAAAAGACAGTTTATTTGGTTTTAGCGCTCTCACTGCTTCTTTGCTCATGCTCACAGACAACAGACAATGATGACAAAAGCAAGGTCAATGACAGCAGTACAGTTGTGACAACAGCTTCTACAACAATGACAACTACCACAACTTCATCATCAAAGGTCGATGAAAATGCTGAAATTTCGGCATATTATATTCATCACTGGTATGGAGAAGAACCATATGAGATAACAGACAAGGACACTATCGAAAAGATAACTGCGTGGATAGAGAATGCTAAATCGGTATGCAAGGATTATCCTTACATTGACGGCTTAGAATACGGTGGCGCAGACGCTTATGGAATCTCTCTCGAAAAGGATGAATCAAGTGATGCGTATGAGAGCATTTGTGTTATCGATGTTTCACAGTATTCGTGGGACACCTCAGACGGTATGCACTCTGAAAGTAAAATATGCAATTTTAGCATAAAAGATGATGCAGGCGAATTTCAGGATTACAATTTGCCAAAGGAAATGATAGATGAAATAATGCCCCTTATAACAAGACCTAATGTTGAATAGCAAACAACACATACAAAACCGGCGTGTATCTTCGTGATACACGCCGGTCGTTTCTATTATGTTTTTATGATACCTTGAGCCATGCGCAGGCAAAATCAAGTGCTTCATAAAGGCTTGATTTTTCTGCTACCTTAACGATCTGCTTATTCGGAGGCAGTGTGCTGTCTGTTGCAACTTTTCTTATTCTTACCTTATTTGCAACGTCGATACCGCCGACCTTTTCTGTAGAAAGTATTTCTATCATGACTACGAACTCGTCATACATATTTCCAAAATAGATATTATTCCCTTTTCTCACCAGTGGAACGCCCTTATAGGTGAAAAAAGCTTTCTTTTCTTCTGCCATTTATCTCTCCGCCTTTCTCATAATATATTTCTCTTTTTGTTTACTATTTTATTATACCATACTTTTCACATAATTAAAAGAGCTTTTGACAACTTTTTTGCGCAGGTTTTCAGCCTTGCTTTATGTGGGATACATATTGTATCACATATTCTTTGCGAAAGCTGTCGAAACATATCCGTAGGGGCGAACGCTGTTCGCCCGTCAGATCATATGCTTAGCATGGGATATGCGTTTTAATAGTTATCGTCCACAGCCTCGCCTTTAAGAAGTCTGTCCATATTTGCAACGAACGTATCTACCCAAGTTGACTGTATTCTGAATGAGGTTTGACCATTTAGCTTGACTACAGAACGTCTTGAAGAATCCTTATAAATCTCCATAACGTCCTTTTTGCCGTCCTTGCGGTCGAATGTTATAGTCAGATAGCTTTCGCCCTCAGGGTCTGTGAAGTAAATCTCATTTGTCGGGCAACCCATAAGATACTGATAGAAGGTCTTAAAGTTGTCAACGTCAAGTTCCTTGCCGTCTGTTGTGACCTTTGTTACCTGTGCGGTAGTTTTGCCGTCAGAATCTGTATCCGTGCTTGCGCCTGAGCTTTCCACCTCATAAACGGTCTTTTTACCATTATAGACTACCTCAACGTCTTTAAGGTCAACAAGGTAGTTTGAAGTCATAAGGCTTGTGATAACGTCCTCTGCTTTGATCGTTGCCCATGGGAGGTTATCGGCTGAAACGAGGTATATAGCGTCAACGCCCTTTACGCCCTCAAAGTAGCAATAATATGCAGACACTGTATCTGTTGTTTCACTGCTGTCGCCTGCTGTTGCATAGACAGGGTCGCCTATTTTAAGGGTATAGTCATAGCCGTCTCCCGAGAGTCTTACTGTTGCGAACGGGTCGGAAAGTCCATGCTCCTTCATTGCAGTTTCATCAGGTGCGATGACCTCACAGCTCTGTGCTGTAAGTCCCCACATACCATGGGTAGTTGCTGAAGAATTTGTAATGTTCAGGTATGAGAAGATAGGCTCTGTCATTACCTGACCTGAAAGTCCCTCTATCTCGTTAGGGTTATTTTCAAACGCCATTTCATAGTCCAGATCTTTTCTTGTAACTGTTTCCTTGCCATAGTCAGGCCAATCGTCGTCAGACGGCTTTGTGAGCAAAGTGAGGTTCGCATATGCGGTCACTGGATCTGTATAGTATGAAAGCTTTGTTCCCATTACCATATAGACGGTCTTTTCATCGTCAAGGCTCACATAGCTGTATCTTTCGTTGCTTGGTGAAACAGAGCCTACATGAAGGGTAGTGGCAGTGCCGTCGCTGTATTCAACTGTGAGATCTGCTGTGGGCTTATCAAGACCGTATTTTGACATATCCTCAACGTTTTCTTCAACGAGCTTTTTCGCCTTGAAGCCGTCAAGATTCGATATCATGGAAGCTTCTGCGGTGGCATTTGCATTGAGAGTGCCAAGCTCAGGTATGCTCCATGTGGATTTACCTGACTCGGACTTATTAACGGAATACTCGCCATGTTCGTTTGAAACCTTTACGCTTGTTATATCGTCGCTTGACTTTGTAAGGATAACAACGCTCTCGTCCTGACTTGAAACTGCCGCTGTTGACGATGAGCTGGAGTCTGCGTCTGATTTGCCTGAGGTGGAGTTGAGAAACGCCATTACTCCCACCAGACAAGCGGCTGTGACTCCGCAGATAATGATACCCTGCAATTTACCATTCATTTGTGATTACCTCTGTGTTTTACTTATTCTTTCTTCTTGCCCAGATAACGATACCCACTATAAGAACTACAACAGGTACGCCAAGGCAGAATGTCCATTTAAGAACTGTTTTCTGCTGCTGAGTGATGTCGAAAACATTGCCTGTGATAGTTTTTGGTGTGATAGTGATACCTGCGGTCTTTCCGGTAAGGCCGTTTATAACGCTTATGAAATACTCGCTGTTCTGATACTGTGAATACTGCAAGTAGGTATCAGACAGCATACCCTCTGAACCTACTGCGATAACATTGCTATAGAGAGTTTTGTTATCGTCTGTAAATTTTGCCTTTGAGCCGACAGCCATATAATTCTGCTGACCCTTTACCAGAGCATCGCCTATATTCACCTGACCTGTGGTCTGTGATATATCAACATTTGCGGTATAGGCAGAATCTGAGGACTTGAGGTAAGCGTCTGTAGACACCATATCCTGCTCGTCAAAGAGTGTGTTTACAGGACGGCAGAGTGCTGAAAGGATAGCTGGGTTCTCTGTAGAAACGTCCTGAGTGAAGTTATCGGAAACATCTGACGCAACTGTTACGCAAGGTGAGTTATAATACTTGCCTGAATCGCTTTCGCAGATAACGCCCTTGCCGACAGAAAGTCCATACTCTGACAGGAACTCATCAAGATTCGGGGTGTCCTCCTGACCATAAGAAGCAATATAGAGGAGCTGTTTGCCAAGATTTCCGTCATTATTGAGGAAGTCGCTGACCTTTTTGATATCCTCCTCCAGATAGTCAGTCTTAGGAGCAGGGATAACCACAACGTCTGTATCGGCAGGGATATCCTCGGAGGTTATATCCACTGTGTTCACGTTATAGCCGTTAGCTGTAAGAAGCGTCTGGAAATATGTGAGCTGTGTAAGCTCGCTTCTGCCTGTGAGGACAGTAACATAGACAGGGTTAGGGTCTGTTACTGTCATAAGTGCAGAAGTGAAAGCCTGCTCTGCGTTTGAGGACTCAACATAGCTGCCGTAATAGGACAGGAATGAAAGGTCGCCGCCTGCCTGCTGGGCAAGGGTATCTATGCTGTAGCCTGACTGTGACAGCTTCTGCTCGAACTCGTCTGTGAATGTAAGGAGGTCGAGCATACCGAGCTTTCTTGTTCGGCTTATCTCTTTGCCGTCAACCTTTGTTTTTGTTTCAAATATCATATCGAACTGGCTGATAGTATCGGTATACTCCTTAACTATCTCAGGATGTGAGTCGATATCAACGAAACGATATGTGATATGGTGATTGAGCTTACAATAGTTTTTCAAAAGCTCAACAGCCTGCTTATTATAAGAACTGTAATTTGTATAAGTATTCTCGTCTGCGAAGATAGTTACCTGAACGTCTACGTTCACTTTCTTTACATAATCCTCTGTATCGTTTGAAACTGAATATATCTTATTTGTAGTCAGGTCGATAGTGATAGGATATCTGTCAAAAAGCATTGTTGTGACAACATTCACCAGGACAAGCAGAGCGACAAAAACGCAGGTGAACACTGTTGCCATTGTTCCATGCTTGAGCTTTTTGGCATTGAACTTTTTGCCGTCCTTTGTCTTTTTCTCTTTTTTATCTTTCTTTTTGTCTTTATCTTTTTTATCCTTTTCTGTATCCTTTGGAGCGGTCTTTGCTGCCTTTTCGTCTGCTACAACGTCTTTAAGCAGGTCTGCTCCTGATACAGAGATCTTTTCGTTATTATTCTCTTCCATTTAAACAGCCCTCCTTTAGCCCCAGCGGCGTTTTTCAAGCACTCTCACCGTGAGGAAAAGAAATGCCACTATTGCACTCAGAAAGAACACAACGTTAGAAAAATCAAAAAGTCCATAGGTGAATGAATAATATCTCTCGCCGAATGACACCTTTTCGCACACTGTTGTGAGCCATTCAAAAGGCAGAAGATTGCCTATAGTTGACAGGAACGACACGAAGATAAGTGCGATAAAGCTTATTACTGCGGCAACTATCTGGTTTTCTGTGAAAGATGAGCAGAAGATACCGATAGCGATATAAGCGCCGCCAACAAGTGCCAGAGCGACGATATTGCCCACAACGACGTTCCAGTCAGGCGTACCGAAAGCGGATACGACAACTGCAAAAACGCCTGTGATAGCGATAGCTATGATATAGATAAGGAAAGCGGCAAGGAATTTACCTACAACTATGCTGCCAAGACCCACAGGGGCGGTGAGCAGACACTGGTCTGTTTTTGTTCGCTTTTCCTCGGATATGGTCCTCATGGTGAGGACAGGTATGAGCACTATTATGATTATAAGAAGCGCACTGAAAACGGAATCAAGTCTTGTATAGCCGCTTTCAAGGCTGTAGTTTGCAAACATTACGCCTGAATAGGCATAGAATGCCGCAAGGAAAATATAACCGATAGGTGAGGTAAAATAGCTTCTTACCTCTCGTCTGAATATTGCGCCCATTAGTCATTTCCCTCCTTATCGGAAGTATTTTCAAGGGCAGGCAAAGCCTCGCCCATTGTGAGCTTGAGGAATATATCTTCAAGTGAAAGCTCAGAGGTCTTAAGTTCAAGCATATACCAGCCGTTTTTAACAACTGTTTCAAAGACGTCACGTCTGATATCCACGCCCTCTTTTGCCTCTATTCTTATATCGTTCACGCCGTCTTTATGGCTTGCGTCGCAGATAACTTTCTCAACGCCCTTTATGCCCTGCATTGCTCTGACGATCTTATCCTTATCGCCCTGTATCTTTGCAGTGAGCTTATGCTCGCCTGAGAGCTTCTGTGAGAGGTGTTCCTCTGTATCGTTTGCGACGACCTTGCCCTCGTTGATGACTATTATCTTATCGCAGACAGCCTGCACCTCAGAGAGGATATGGGAAGAAAGGATAACAGTATGATTTTTGCCGAGCTTTCTTATAAGAGTTCTTATCTCGATTATCTGCTTAGGGTCAAGACCTACTGTAGGCTCGTCCAAGATAAGAACCTTTGGGTTGCCGATAAGAGCCTGAGCAAGACCTACTCTCTGTCTATAACCTTTTGACAGGTTCTTGATTATTCTGTTATAAACATGGTCTATCTTTACAAGTCCGCATATATCTTTAAGATGCGACACCTTTGGAAGCTTACACTTTTTAAGGTCATAGACAAAATAGAGATATTCTTTTACGGTCATATCCATATAAAGGGGCGGAAGCTCAGGGAGATAGCCTATCTGCTTTTTAGCCTTGATAGGGTCTTCAAGGATGTCTACGCCGTCTATAAGGGCTTTGCCGTCTGTACAGGATATGTAGCCTGTAAGGATATTCATGGTGGTGGATTTTCCCGCTCCGTTAGGACCGAGGAAGCCGAGAACTTCTCCGTCCTCAGCTTTAAAAGAGATATTATCGACAGCCTTTTTGTCGCCGTATCTCTTGGTAAGGTTTATAACCTCTATCATTTTATTTCCTCCTCTTAGGAAAAGCATTCATAAGTCTTTACAATTTTATAATACTTATGTGACAGGGGAGTGATAGCTGTACGAAATACAGAGCATTTTAAGTAAATTTAAAGTAGCAAATACTCAAAATGCTCCGCTGTTGAATTATTTATCTGTCTAAAAGCGATGTATCTATGTAATTTGTAGGGGAGCGGTGCAATTTCTGCTTTGCAGAGATCCGACATCCCACTTGTTTGGAAATTATTTCGCCCCTACACTTGTTCAACATTTTCGTAGTTTTTATTATGACAGCTTCTCAATGCCCTTTCTTATTCTTGCAAGAGTATCCTCCTTGCCGATGAGATATGATATCTCAACACCGCCGCCCGGAGTGAACGCCTTACCTGAAACTGCAACTCTAAGAGGCCACAGAACGATACCGTTCTTTACGCCAAGCTTGCCGATAAGGTCAAAGAGTGCGTCATGGATATTTTCCTCTGTCCAGTCCTCAACGCCCTCGAGAACAGGGAGAACTTCTTTGAGAGATTCCAGAGAATTTTCAGGATTCGTTTTCATCTTCTTATGTGTATAGAGAGCTATATCATACTCAGGGAGAGCGTCGATAAAGTCTACCATTTCAGGTATCTCTGTGAAAAGCTCTGTTCTTGCCTGCAAGAGCTTTGCGATCTCGTTAAGGTCAACGTCCTCTCTATGAACGGACTGCTTGATATAAGGGATAGCATACTCAGCAAACTTCTCAGGGGTCATAGCCTTTATATACTTGCCGTTGATAGCTTTAAGCTTAGCAGGGTCGAAGATAGCAGGGGACTTAGAAAGTCCGTGGATATCGAATTCCTTAACAAGCTCTTCAAGTGAGAATATCTCGTTCTCGCCCTTTGGCGCCCAGCCAAGCAGAGCGATATAGTTTATAACAGCTTCTTTAAGATAGCCCTTTTTCATAAGATCCTCATAGGAAGCGTCGCCGTCTCTCTTTGAAAGCTTATGCTGTTTATCTTTCATGATATGCTCAACATGGATATAGGTTGGTATCTCCCAGCCAAAAGCCTTATAGAGCAGGTTATACTTAGGTGCAGAAGCAAGGTACTCGTTACCTCTTACAACGTGGGTGATACCCATAAGGTGGTCGTCAACGACGTTTGCAAAGTTATAGGTAGGCATACCGTCTGTCTTTATAAGTATCTGGTCGTCGAGGGTAGAGCAGTCAACAGTGATATCGCCGTAAAGCTCGTCATGGAAAGTAACTTCGCCCTCTGTAGGTATTTTCTGTCTGATAACATAAGGAACACCTGCGTCAAGCTTTTCCTTTATCTCTTCAGGCGAGAGGTTACGGCAATGTCTGTCATACATTGGAGCGATACCGCTTGCTTCCTGAATGGCTCTTACTTCCTCAAGTCTTTCCTTGTCGCAGAAGCAATAATAAGCCTCGCCCTTTTCAACGAGTTCCTCGGCATATTTCTTAAACATACCCATTCTCTGTGACTGGATATACGGACCTACAGGTCCGCCGATATCAGGGCCTTCGTCCCAATTAAGACCAACGTCTTTAAGTGTTTTATAGATGACCTCAACAGCACCGTCAACATAACGCTCCTGGTCTGTATCCTCGATACGGAGAATAAAGTCTCCTCCGTTCTGCTTTGCAATAAGATAGGTAAAGAGTGCTGTTCTCAGGTTACCTATGTGCATATAACCTGTTGGTGAAGGTGCAAATCTTGTTCTTACCTTGTTCATTTATATCTTCCTTTCAAAATTAGAGTCTTATTTCATATCCTGCTCATCAAATGCAATTTTTACATATTTCGCAGGATTATTTGCAATATACTGCCTTATTTCTGCGTGTTGCTTTCTGTTTTTGATTATCGTATCATAAAAAGATTTTTGCCATATGGAATAACCTAGTTCTTTTGTGACAGCCTCTTTGAAATGTTTTATGACCCTTGAAAGTGTCGGTGTTTCACTTGTAGGGGCGAACAGTGTTCGCCCGTTTTTCGGCTGTTTTTCAATTTTGATTATAATATGCACATGGTCAGGCATGATACAAGACATCTCTACAAAAACGTCGGGATAGTGCTCAGATATCTCTGTGAGTTTTCTCTTTACAAGTTTTCCTGTAACAGAAAGTTTTGGGTGCAGAATTTCATTTGCAGTCAGCGGGCGAACACTGTTCGCCCCTACATTCTCCCACAGGACTTGGTATTTTTTAGTAACACATATCGTCACAAAATACAAGCCGTTCGCAGAATAATCATAACCCTCAAGACGTATTTTCTTTCGTCTTGGCAAATCTTCACTTGTCATATTTTATTTTCCTCAAAATATCTGACCGCCTGCTCTTTGTTTTTTGCTATCTCCTCACGGAGGCTGTCAAAGCTGTCAAACATTTTTTCGGGGCGGAGAAATTCATGCAGTTCAAGTTTTAGCTTTCTGCCGTAAAGATCCCCATGATAATCCATGATGAAGGTTTCTGCAAGGGGAGCTGTTTCAACATGGACGGTAGGCTTTACGCCTATATTTGTCACGCCTGCATACTTATTTCCGTCTATTTCAACAGCGGAGCAATAAACGCCGAATTTCGGCATTACCCTGCCCTTTGGTATCTGCTGATTTATCGTGGGGAAATCCCACGTTCTGCCACGTTGAAAGCCGTGTTCCACTTCAAGGCAGAATCCAAAATGATAACCCAGCATTTCATTTGCTTTGGCTATCTCGCCCTCACGGACGCATCGTCTTATCTCAGTGGAACTTATGACCTCACCGCCCATGAGCAGTGGACTTACTATTTCCACATCTATATCATATTTTTCACCGAGCCTTTTAAGGTCAACAGCCTTGCCCTGTGCGCCTTTGCCGAATGTAAAATCGTTTCCGCACACTGCGCCGCTGCAATTGAGCCTTTCTTTCAGCACCTTTTTCACAAAATCCTCCGGTGACATACCTTTGAACTCTGCAAAATCAGGTGAGAAAAGCACTTCGACCCCAAGCTCTGCCATTTTTTTATGCTTTTCCTCGTCGCTCATAAGCATTTCTATCCTGCCGTCATGACCTTTTGAGGTCACTGTGTCGGTCTTAAAACAGAAAACTGCCGAATGTCCGTCAAGGCTCTGAGCCTTTTTCACAGCCGTTGTTATTATGAGCTGATGTCCTCTGTGGACTCCGTCAAAAAGTCCAAGAGCGCAAACTGTCCTTTTTTCGGGGATAAACCCGCTGTTTGTTATATCCGTCAAAATATCCCTCCGAATAAAACAAATTATCAGAAATTTTTGAAGCTTCTGAAACTGCCCTCATGAAAAGCGCCGATACCGAGGAAGCTGTTATCACTGCCGTAGACACGGTAGAGCTTGTCCTCTGACAGATCTTTTATCCCTGTCTGCTCAGGTCTGAGCTTTACTCCGTTTCTATAAAGCTTTGTTTCCCACTGCCCAAGGGTGGTTTTTTCATAGCTTACAAAGGCTCTGTCAAGTGGGATAAGCATTTGTGACAGCTTATCCTGCTCACAAATTTCGGCTATCTCCTCTATGGTATAACAATCTTTTATATCAACGCCCCCTGAATAGGAACGCTCAAGAGAAGTCATCATTCCGCCACAGCCAAGCTTTTCACCTATGTCGCTGATAACGGAGCGTATATAAGTACCTTTTTCGCAATCAACTTTCATTACGCCCCTGCGTGAAGCTTCGTCATATTCTATTATATCAATGCTGTCGATATGGACAGCTCTCGGCTCACGCTCTATTTCTTTGCCTGCTCTTGCAAGCTCATAGAGCTTTTTGCCGTTCACTTTTATTGCAGAATACATAGGCGGCACCTGCATGATATCGCCTGCAAAACTGCTTTTTGCACATTCAAGGTCGGCTCTGGTAACTGCCTTATCGCTTGTTTTTAACGTCTTTCCTGTGCTGTCTAAGGTATCTGTGCTTACCCCAAGCTGAAAGCCTGCAGTATAGACCTTTCGTCTGTCGGGGATAATATCGCAGGCTTTTGTGGCTCTGCCAACGAAAACAGGCAGAACGCCTGTTGCCATAGGGTCAAGGGTCCCTGAATGACCCAATCTTTTTATCCTTAGAACGCCTCTGAGCTTTGCGATAACGTCAAAAGAAGTCCAGCCCTCGGGCTTTTTTACAGGCAAAATGCCGCAGATATTATCATTGCTGTTATCCAAGCTCATCAGCCCAAGACCTTTTCCGCTTGCTTGAGAAGCTTAGCCTTGACTTCTTCAAGGCTTCCTGTTATCTCACAGCCTGCGGCTCTTATGTGTCCTCCGCCGCCAAACTCACGGCAGAATGCAGAAGCGTCTATCTCATCGTCGCTTCTTACTGATATTTTAAAGACGTTCTCGTGTCTTTGCTTAACTGTTATGCCTATTTTCACGCCCTCAACGGACAATGGTATAGAAGCAAGTCCCTCGAACTCGGCAGCGTCAACGCCACTTTTCTCCATAAGCTCTTTTGTAAGCACTATCATAGAGCATTTGCCACCGCAGTAATACTCCATATTCGCTGTAACGGACTGCTCCACCATAAGTCTGCCCTTGCTTTTTACATCAAACATTTTTCTATTGATATAAGCAAAATCTATGCCATATGACATAAGCTCTGCACAGGCGATGTGAGCCTGCGGAGTTGTGTTTTCATACTTGAAGCAGCCTGTATCCGTTGCAATGCCTGTATAAAGGCATCTCGCTATCTGACGTGATATATTTCTGCCTGAAGCTTTGAATATCTTATACATTATAAGTGCTGCGGCAGAAGCGTCTGCTTCTACATATGACTGCTTTGCAAAATACTTGTTTGAGATGTGGTGGTCGATGCAAAGGTCGATCGCACCCTCCTCGGCATACTTTGAAAGGTTGCTGCCAAGAAGATTTGTGTCTGCGATATCCACTGCGATAACGTACTTCACATCAAATTCCTGAGGGTAATAGCTCTCATAGATAAGATCATATCTTTCGGGAAAGCTGTCGGAATTTACAACGTTAGCCTTTTTCCCCATATCTCTCAGAAAAGCGCACAGGGCAAAGCCTGAACCAAGCGTATCGCCGTCGGGACTTTTATGAGTTAAAATAAGAAAATTGTCGTTTTCTTCAAATATTTTAAGAATATCCTGAAATGTCATAATATCCTTTCTCCTCTATTACTCTTCGCCGTCTTTCTCTTCTTTTTCTTCTTCGGGCAGAACTTCTTTAAGAAGCTTGTTTATCTTTGCTGAATGCTCGATAGAATTATCTGCGATAAATTTAAGCTCAGGGCATTTTTTCAGCTTCAGCACGTTTGATATTTCTCTTTTGAGAAATCCTGTTGCCGACTCAAAGCCTTTAACGGCTTCCTTTGCCTTTTCATAGCCCTCAAAGCTTGAAACATACACTTTACAGAATGAGCCGTCGCCTGCCACGTCGCAGCGGACGATAGTGAGCATATCTCCTCCGTGTATCCTTGGGTCTTTAAGGTCTCTCATTTTGCCCGATATTATTCTTCTTATATCTTCGGACATACGTCCTGCTCTGTAACCTGCCATAATATCTTTATCTCCTGCTTAAATATGCTCTTACGGGGCGGCTGTCCGTCCCGTAAGCATCATTATCAATCTCTGTATTCTTCCATATAGAACGCCTCGAAAATGTCGCCCTCCTTGATATCGGTGAACTTTTCAAGAGTGATACCGCACTCAAAGCCTGCGGCAACTTCCTTGGCGTCGTCCTTAAATCTCTTAAGGCTTGACATCTTATCCTCGGCGATAACGATACCGTCTCTTACGACTCTTATCTCGTTATTTCTGCCCACCTTACCGTCAAGAACGTAAGAACCTGCTACAGTACCAACATTGGATATCTTGTAGACCTGTCTTACTTCGATACGGGCTGTTTCCACCTCTCTGTACTTAGGAGCAAGCATACCCTTCATAGCGTCTGTTATTTCTTCTATTGCATCATAGATTATTCTGTAAAGTCTGATATCAACGCCGCTCTGCTCTGCATTCTGCTTTGCAACAGGGTCAGGACGAACGTTAAATCCAACGATGATAGCGTTTGAAGCGTTTGCGAGCATAACGTCGCTTTCAGATACAGCGCCTACGCCGCCGTGGATGACCTTAACTCTGACCTCGTCATTTGAAAGCTTTTCAAGTGACTGCTTAACGGCTTCAACTGAGCCTTGAACGTCAGCCTTGACGATGATAGGAAGCTCTTTCATTTCTCCCTCAGCTATCTGGCTGAACAGATTGTCGAGAGTTACCTTCTGATGCTGCTGGAACAGTTCTTCCTTAGCTTCATGCTTTCTCTGCTCAACAAGCTCTCTTGCAAGCTTTTCGTCTGCAACTGCGTTGAAAACGTCACCTGCACTTGGAACTTCGCCCAGACCTGTTATCTCAACAGGTGTTGACGGGCCGGCTTCCTTAATGCTTCTGCCCTTATCGTTTGTCATCGTTCTTATACGTCCGACAGAAGTGCCTGCGATTATAACGTCGCCTGACTTCAAAGTACCGTTCTGAACGAGAAGTGTAGCAACAGGGCCTTTACCCTTATCAAGTCTGGCCTCGACAACAGTACCTCTTGCAAGTCTGTCAGGGTTAGCTTTAAGCTCCTTGACCTCTGCAACGAGGAGAATGTTTTCAAGAAGCTCGTCGATACCCATACCGGTCTTTGCGGAAACAGGCACTGCGATAACGTCGCCGCCCCATTCCTCGACAACGAGGGACTGCTCTGTGAGCTGCTGCTTAACTCTGTCAGGATCTGCGCCTTCTTTATCCATTTTATTGATAGCAACGATTATTGAAACGCCTGCTGCCTTTGCGTGGTTGATAGACTCGATAGTCTGCGGCATGATACCGTCATCAGCGGCAACAACGAGGATAGCGATATCTGTAACGTTCGCACCTCTTGCTCTCATGGCTGTGAAAGCTTCATGACCCGGAGTATCCAGGAACGTTATCTTCTTGCCTTGATACTCCACCTGATATGCACCGATATGCTGTGTGATACCGCCTGCCTCAGTGTCAGTAACGTGAGCGTTTCTTATTCTGTCGAGGATAGATGTCTTACCATGGTCAACGTGACCCATAACGACAACGACAGGGCATCTTTCCTGCAGGCTCTCCTCTGGATCTTCGTCAGTTTCGATAAGTCTTTCTTCTATTGTAACGTGTACTTCCTTTTCAACCTTTGCGCCAAACTCTTCTGCAACAAGTGCGGCGGTATCAAAGTCGACCACCTCATTGATAGAAGCCATTACGCCAAGACCCATAAGCTTTTTGATGACCTCGGTAGCTGTTACTTTAAGTCTGCTTGCAAGCTCTGAAACAACGATCTCGTCAGGTATCATGACCTTGAGCTGCTGCTTTCTTGCTCTTTCAAGCTCCAGTCTGCGGAGCTTTTCGCTCTCAGTTTCCTTCTTATGTGAGAACTGCTGTTTCTTTCTCTGCTGAGATTTCTGAGTGAGCTTCTGCTTCTTTGTGAAGTTATCCTTGCTCTTGTTCTGCTTTGAGTTTGCAAGGTTATCATACTTCTCGTTATACTTATCAAGCTCTATATAGCTTCCTCTTGTGTCGATAGTTCTCTGTGTGCCGAACGAATCGTTATCCTCAGAGATAGTATATCCGCCTGAAGCTTCTTTCTTATCAGAAAAACCGCCAAGCTGCTGACGAACGCCATGCTCTTTCTTCTTTGCAGGTTTCTGTGGAGCTGGCTGCTTTTTCTTCTGTTCAGGTGCAGGCTGTTTTGTTTCGACCTTGACCTCCGGCTTCTTTTCCACCTTTGGCTCTGCCTTAGGCTCAGGCTTTGCTTCCGCCTTTGGAGCCGGCTTAGGCTCAGGCTTTGCTTCTGCCTTTGGAGTCGGCTTAGGCTCAGGCTTCTTTTCAGCCTTTTTCTCCTTTTTCTCAGCCTTTACAGGCTTCTTATCTGCCTTCTTTTCTTCCTTGACAGGCTTTACGTTATTTGCATAGAAAGCATCAAAGCTGTCCACCTGATTGTTCTGTGTATAATACTCCAGAACATAAGAGATCTCCTCAGGGGTAAGCACTGACTGTGTTTTCTTTGGCTCTCCGCCGAGCTTGCCAAGACACTCGATAAGGTCGTTATTTGTAACTTTCAGATCCTTAGCCATATCGCTAAGCTTATATTTAGTTGTTTTCATACTCATAGGCTGTAAAATACCTCCTCAATAAATGCTAAATGCTATAAAACTCATTTTCGTCTATAGGGATCTCCTCAAGCCCTTTGGCGCAAGCCTTTGCGAAGCCTCCCTCGCAAATAGCGACAACGCCTGTTCTTTTGCCAAGACCAAAATGGATATCGTCCATTGTCATGCCAAGACTGTAAAGCTTTATCCCGTTTTTGTAGCAGTTGAACTTTATCTCTTTAAGAGATTTAGGTGAAAAATCCGTTGCCGCAAACACTGCGCAGGCTTTGCCTGTATTGCAGGCGTCCTTCACCATATCCATACCCATTACAAGCTTTCCTGCTTTTCTGCACATTGTAACAAGCCCTATTTTATTATTCATTTTCCCTAAGCTCGCCCTCCATGCTGTTATATATATCCTCGCTTATCATGCAGGAAAAGCTTCTTTCAAACTTTCTTGCCTTTCTTGCTTTTTCAAAGCATTCGACGCTTTTGCATATATAAGCGCCTCTGCCTGATTTTTTGCCTGTGAGGTCAAGGGAGATATCCCCCTCTTTTGACTTCACCACTCTGATAAGCTCTCTCTTGGGTTTCATTTCGCCGCACCCAAGACACATTCTCATTGGTATCTTCTTAGTTTTCATCATCGGCAGCCTCAGCCTTTGCAGAGCTTTCGGATACGATATCTATTTTATAGCCTGTCAGACCTGCGGCAAGCTTTGCGTTCTGACCCTTATTACCGATAGCAAGTGAGAGCTGGTTGTCAGGAACAGTAACACGGCACTCTCTTACGCCCTCCTCTTCGCTGAGAACAACGTTTATTACCTCAGCCGGAGCAAGAGCCTTTGCGATAAACTGTGCAGGGTCTTCGCACCAATTGATAACGTCTATCTTCTCGCCCTTAAGCTCGTTCACAACAGAAGTTATTCTTGACTTTCTAGGACCGATACAAGCGCCAACGGCGTCAACATTAGGGTCCTTTGAATAAACCGCTATCTTGCTTCTTGCACCTGCAACTCTTGAAATAGCCTTTACTTCAACAGTGCCGTCTGCTATCTCAGGAACTTCAAGCTCAAAAAGTCTTTTAACAAGCTCTCTGTGAGTTCTTGATATCTTGATAGAAGGCTTTCTGTCAGGATTTGCGATACCCACAACATATACCTTGATGATATCTCCTGCCTTGAGTGTTTCGCCTGGTATCTGCTCGTTTCTTACAAGATAAACTTCGTTCTTGTCGATAGTAAGTATAGCGTTCTGAGTAGCAGGCTCGACCTTCTGGACTGTGGCAGAAACGCACTCATGCTCCTTATCGTGATACTGCTCGATAAGTCTTGCTCTTTCAAAATCCTTGATATCGTGCTTGATAGACTGCTTTGCATTCTGAGCGGCAACTCTGCCGAACTTTGCAGGGTCGAGAGGTATCTCCACCATATCGCCCACCTTGATGTTAGGGTCATAGACCTTTGCTTCGTCAAGGAAGATCTCGTTGTCAGGGTCGTCAACATACATAACGTCCATAACTTCCTTGAGTATCCTTATATCGAGCTTTCCTGTAACAGGGTCGATATCCACTCTGATATTCTCGCAGTAAGGATAATCCTTCTTGATAGCCTTTTCAATACCTGATTTTATTTTCTCAATAAGTATATCGCTGCCAATATTATTTTCCTTTTCCAAATCTGTCAGAGCTTCAAAAAATTTGCTGGTCATTTCCTTATTCATTTTCTGATCAATCCTTTCACACTTGATTCGGGCTTTGCCCATATTTATTAAATTTCTTCATTCAGAACAGGTCTGCGTCATCATTGAGCTTTACATAAGCACAATCTGCAAGCTTAAACTCTACATTCTCCACGCCGTTCATATCCTCGTCCAGCTTCTGACAAAGTATCTTATCCTTGTCATATCCCACAAGACCCACAACGAACTCTTTTTCACCGTTTTCGTCAGGTCTTATGAGCCTTACTCTTATAACGTCGCCTATGCAGACCTCAAAATGCTCGGGCCTTCTAAGCTCTCTGCCAAGTCCGGGACTTCCGCACTCCAGCACATAGCTCTGAGCTATAGGGTCTGCCTCGTCAAGCACCTTGTTCATCGGTCTTGTGAAAGCCTCGCAATCGTCCATATCTATGCCGCCGTCCTTGTCGATAAGCACCCTGAGGTACCACGTTGCTCCCTCCTTTTCAAACCTTACGTCCCAAAGGAAAAAGCCAAGCTCGTCTGCGATAGGCTGTGCAAGCTCTCTTACTTTTTCTACCGTAGTTTTCTTTACTTCCATACAGCACCTCCGTTAATGCTTCCCAAAGCAAAGCCATTAGGCTTTGCCATGAAAAAAAAGCCCCATACAAAACCAAAAGACCGGAAGTCAAGTTCCAGTCTTTCATTAAAAGCCTATTGTGATTATTATACCACACAAAACAGTTTTTTGCAAGGACATTCAAAAGTTTTTAATGAAAAGAATTAAATATTATGTTAATAGTCTGTAAACATTTCGTCAACTGACGTTCTTTTCATTCTCCTCAGGGATATCCTTAGGTTTTGCTTTTTCTTTATCCACGGGTTTCTTCACTGTTCCCTCGACGAAATCCAGCGGAACGGTGAACATTATTCCCGTATTGGGCTGAGATAGATCGCCCACAGTATTATAAACTATCTTTCGTGCGGTATCGAGCTGATTATTTTTTATTACTGAGAGGATAGTTCTGTTATCCTCTTCACCGCTGAAAAGTCCTCGGATAGAGGCGCTGAGAAAGCTGCTGTCAAGTCTTGAAAGGGTCATTGCCATACCTGACGACTCGATTATAGTCGCACCCTTTATGCCTGCTGCTGAAAGTCCCTCCAGCAAATAGTCAAGCACGTCTGTTTTATTAAGGATTATGACCAGAAGTTTCACGTTATATCGCCCCCTGTTAAAATTTCAGCCTTTACGTTTTTACTTCTCCGCTGCTGACGGTGCAGTATCTTTGAGCATTGTCTGAACGCTCTCCTTGAACTTATCAGACACCTTAAAGTGAGAATCGTCCGTCCACTCGCCCTCCGGCACAAGAGCTTCTGCAGGAGTAAGGTTCTGATCCAGCATATCCTTGAGATACGACTTTTCTTCCTTATACTGTGCACTTGTCCAATCGGTATCGCTGTTTGCGGTGAATATATTATAGAAGTTATCAAGATTATCCTTAGTGATATTCGTCTGCTGGAAAGCGTTGTTTATAAGCATTGTCACCGCAGTTCCAAGAAACTTCATATTACCGTTCCTGCCCTCTTTGAAAACAGGATACTGACAGATAAGTCTTATCTGATGACCGCTGAGGTTAGTCAGATCGCCGCTTGGGATAGCGATATCGTTCTCGTCATTATCCTGAGAGAGATAGTAAAGCTCCTCATCAGGAGTATATGTAATTCCGCCCACAATATCCGCCGCATTCTCGAATGCGTCATTTGTGAGAGAAACGTAATTGTCTATAGTGATACCGAAAGTGTCTGCAACGGCTGCTTCAAGCTTCACCATGCCGCCCTCTTCGTGTATCTCACGCATTGTCTGGCTTCCGCTCACTGTGAACGCTGAAACAGGCATTATGATTATCTTCTTTGCGTCCGGTGCAACTCTTATGACTGTTGCGTCTGCAAGAACGCCCTTGCTGTTCACTCTTGCAAAAAGGGTATTATAAACCGGGCTTTTTATGCCTGCGTCGCTGTCGCTGTCATCATTGCCGATAACACCAAACTCTCTGAGGGCATACAGTGCAAGCATGCCGATAACAAAGAGGAATATTATCATCGTTATGAAGTAGACCAGAGCGATAGGAGCCTGAGATCTTCTTTTTTTCTTGTGAGCTTTCGTCTGAGCCATGTTATTGATCTCCTTACTTTCAAATATATACAGGCAGGCATACTGTCCGCCATATTTTCATATATAAACTTTTTCGGAAAAATTCTCGAAAACTATTGAACAATTTGCAATTTAGGTGTAAACTAAATAGGACGGCTGTCTGAGTCTGAGTCGATATAAAAAACAGGATTATCGTCAAGGCATATGATGTTCAGCGTAAGGCCTGCACGCTTTGCCATGTTTATGGTCTGCAAAGTGCCTGAGCCTTTGGCTTTCTCTTTTATGACCCCGATTAAACGAGAGGAATGTTCCACCATAAAGCTGTTTCGCTTTTTATAACAGCCGCTTTCATACTTGGGGCTTGTTATCACGACCGCACTGCAAGAGTTCAGAATAAGCGAATATGTATAGCTGTCCAAGGGTGTTTTCATCTCTGTACGCTGACCTGCATAGGGCAGAACGCACACGAGCTTCATATCCTTATATTCGGGCTGAGCCGAAAGGCTGTGGACTATCTCAGCACAGCGCAGGTCGATACCTTTTGACATACCTGATATAAAAGTACGGCAGCCTTCGCTATATGCTTCCTTTATCATAAGGACGAGCATACTCAGGAGATTTTTCATACCCTGCTTATGGACATCGCCGCCGAAAGGCAGATCCCTGTCCCTATGACCTGTAAAGCAGCAAGAGGTATCTCGGTTGCAGAAAAATTCTTCTGCGGGGACGATATTACTCACATCAAAGCCTCCTGAAAGATTTGGCGACACAATGCCCATGATAAGAACATTATAACACATTGATTTATCTTTTTCAATAGAAAATGACAAATATTTTGTGCAAAGGCACAATTATAAAACCGAAAGGGAAGAAAAATAAAATGGATTTTTTGAAGAGAGCATGGGCTGAGGTAGATCTTGACAGCATTGAATACAATCTGAAAGAATACCGCAGGCTCATAGGGGAAAAAACAGAGATAATGTGCGTTGTAAAGGCGAGCTGCTACGGACATTTTGACAACGGGGTAGTTCCGTTTCTTGAAAACGAAATGGACATTCGCTGGTTTGCGGTATCGAACATACACGAAGCCCACAGGCTCAGGGATATGGGCATAAAGGGCGAGATACTCATTTTGGGCTACACACCTCCTGAGAATGCGAAGTGGCTCACAAGGCTTGACATCATTCAGGCTTGCACAGAGCTTTCATATGCTAAAGCACTTTCAGAAAACGCTGACGGCAAGGTACGCATACATGCCGCTATCGACACGGGCATGACGAGGATAGGTCTTCACGGGGAAACCGACAAGATATACGGTGAGCTTAAAGAGATATCAAAGCTTGAAAACATTGCGCTGGAGGGCATTTTCACCCACTATGCGGTGGCTGACAGCCTGAGAGAGCAGGACGAGAAATACACAAAGGCACAGACGGAGAAGATACTTGCCGTTGCTGACAAGTGCGAAGCAGAGGGACTTCACCTTGACAAGGTGCATTTTCTCAACTCAGCCGGCGGAGTATACTATTATAATGAGAGAAGCTCTCTTGCAAGGCTTGGAATAATACTTTACGGACTTTATCCTGACCCTGCAAAGGCTCTGCCTTTTGAGCCAAAGCCAGCTATGGAATTTAAGGCGGCTGTTGCGCAGGTAAAATACATAGACAAGGGAACTGACGTAAGCTACGGCAGGACTTACACTGCAAATGGCAAAGTAAAGCTCGCAACTGTTACGGCAGGCTATGCAGACGGCTATCCAAGGGCGCTTTCAAACAAGGGATATGTGCTTATCAACGGAAAGAAATGCCCTATCACAGGCAGGATATGTATGGATCAGTTCATGTGTGATGTAACTGAGGTAGAGGACGTAAAGGCAGGGGACGAGGCTGTCCTCATAGGCGCACAGGGAAATGAAAAGATAACCGCCGACGATATCGGCAAAATGACAGGAACGATAGGCTACGAGATAGTTTGCGGAATATCTGCAAGAGTGCCGAGAGTTATCTCACGCCATGGAGAGCAGACGGCTGTTCTTGAAATAGAGTAAGGGAGGATAAAGAGCCATGATAAGATTTTTCGGCGGCAGGGTAATGACCCTTGCCAACGGCATAGAAACGCAGGATATAGAGGTCTGGACGGAAGGCTCAAAGATAGTTTTCGTTGGCAAGCCTAAGGCTGAGGAGCTTGACGGAAAGGTTTTTGAACGTGAATATGACCTCAAGGGAAATCTCCTTATGCCGTCATTCAAAAATGCGCACACTCACTCGGCAATGACTTTTCTGCGATCATATGCTGACGATATGCCTTTGCAGGACTGGCTTTTTAAGCAGATCTTTCCAATGGAAGCAAAGCTTGACGGAGAGAAAGTTTACTGGCTCACAAAGCTTGCTATACTTGAATATCTCACAACAGGCTGTACGGCGGCATTTGATATGTACTTTGAGCTTGACGATTATGTAAAAGCCTGCACGGAAAGCGGTTTCCGCTCTGTGCTTTGCGGTGCGGTGAGCGGTGACAAGTCTAATCTTGAAAGGCTTGAAAACAACTATCTGAAATACAATAATGTTGACCCTCTTATAAGCTTTATGCTTGGCTTCCATGCAGAATACACCTGCGAAAAGGAGCTTATGGAGGGCGTTGGCAAGCTTGCGGCAAAATACAAAGCGCCTGTTGCAATGCACAACTCGGAAACCGCAAAAGAAGTCAGAGAGTGCATAGAGAAATACGGCATGACGCCAACTGAGCTTTTTGACAGCTTCGGAATTTTCGACTTTGGCGGTGCAGGCTTCCACTGCGTTCACATGAGCGACAAGGATCTTGAGATATTCAAAAACAAGGGCGTATGGGCTGTTCACTGTGCAGGCTCTAACGTAAAGCTTGCAAGCGGCATTGCGCCTATCGTAAAAATGCAGGATATGGGCATAAACATTGCTATAGGTACTGACGGCCCTGCAAGCAACAACTGTCTTGATATGTTCAGAGAAATGTTCCTTATGACAGGCTTGCAGAAGATAGCTTGCGATGATGCTTCTGCCTGCCCTGCTGACTCGGTGCTGAAAGCGGCAACTGTAGGCTCTGCAAGGGCAATGGGGCTTTCTGACTGCGACATTATCGCAGAGGGCAAGCAGGCTGACCTTATCGTCATCGACCTTTTTCAGCCTAATATGCAGCCTCTTAACAACATAGGCAAAAACCTTGTTTACAGCGGTTCAAAGCAGAATGTAAAGCTCACGATGTGTGCAGGAAAGGTGCTTTACGAGGACGGCGAGTTCAGGATAGGCGAAGAACCTGCGGTCATTTACAAGAAATCTAACGAGATAATCGAGAGCATGAAAGACTAAAAGTAGGGGCGACCTTGGGTCGCCTTTATCTTTTACGCAAACACTGTGTTGATACACAAAAAAGGGACGCTTTGAAACGTCCCTTTTTACATTATATTCTATTCTTCAAAGAAAAATGCTTCGTTTGCAGGATAGTCAGTTTCGTCCGTGAGAGTTACCACCGCACAGTCATTTGAGCTTTCGTCCTTTTTGCCGAATATCTGATCTCTGAAAAGCCAGAAAACGTCAACGCAGATAACAGCAAGTATAAGAATGATAAGTATTATCGGCACAAGTGCGCCTGCACCCTTTCCAGGTGTAACGCCGTTCATTTGATTCATCTGATTTGGCTGGATAGGCTGTCCACCCTGATTCATCTGTGGCATTGCATTGTTTACAGGCTGAGCAGTCTGCTGATAGCCCTCTGGTGTAAGAACTCTTTCAGGCTGTGGCTGTGGTGCAACGTTTGGAGTTTCCGCAACTGTAGGCGTCTGAGGTATTTCCACAGTTCTTGAAGCCATTGCAACTTCCTCGGCTGTCGGCTGTGCAGGCTGAACAGGCTTTGCAGGCTCTTGTCCTGGCAGATAAACGCTGTCCATAGTCGGCATATCAGGAGTCGTTGGCGGAATAGTTTGATTTTGCACGGGAGTATCGTCAAAATGCAGCTCAGGCACTTCGATAGACTCCATTTCAGGATTTCTCTCGTCCACTACAGGCTCGTCGGCAGGCGTTTCGTCCTGCGGCACAGCTGTTCCGCAGACGTTGCAGAACTTAGCCCCCGCATTAAGTGTATTTCCACACACTGAGCAGACCTTGCTCTTTATAAGCTTCTGCGGCATTCTTGTTCCGCAGGCAGCGCAGAACTTTGCACCGTCGGCAACAGGCAGACCGCATTTTGGACAATTTTCCATATTAATACCCTCTTTTCATATTATTATTGATCCCCTCAGCCCTTTTGGCTGAGATCAAATTTTTCGATAACTTTTCCGAAAATATACCAGTTGTTTTCTATTTTGACCACTGTTATCTCACGGCTGGCAGACAGCTCGCCGCTGTCAGTAGTCTCTGTGAGCTTTGCTGTCATTGTAACAGCTTTTTTGATAGTCACATTTTTGTGATAGCTTTCCTTATAGCTTTTTTCAAGGTCTTTCAAGCCGTCGCTGTCAAGCTCTTTTTTACTGCTGAGCTTATAAGAAAGCTCCGTTTTTTCCTCGCCCCTTGTGAGAAGCGTTTCCGCAAGGGCTTCGTTATAGCTGTCGCTGTTTTTATACTCCGCCTCCGCTTCTGGGGTAAAGCAGGAAAGATATGACTGCGTATCGCTATACTGCGCCGCTGTGATAAGTGTCGCCACGGGCTGTTCATATCCCAGGACAGCTCTTTCTTCCTCTCCGCAGGAGCAAAAGAGCATTGCCACACACAAAAGCATACACAGCACTGATAATTTTTTCATTGTGCAAACACCGCATTTTCAAAAACGGGCGGAAATTTCTCCGCCCGTTACTGATCGTTTATATATCTTAGAAACCTGTGCTTATTGGAAGGTCGCCCTCGTCCAGAAGCACCCATGTACCGTCCATCTTGCCAACAATAACAGTTGTCTTGTCGGTCTTATCAGCGTCTTCACCTTCGATAGTGTACTTGATCTTTACCTTGTAAGCCTTTGTAAGCTTATACTTCTTAGCCTTTTTGCTGCTGAGTATTGACGCAACGTCTGAAACTTCGTTATAGCTGTCGATATCGTCTGAGTCTACCTTAGTCTTTTTAACTACCTCATAGCTTATCTCAGCGTCATCGCCGTATTTCTTTGTAAGTCTATCTCTTTGATTTTCAGCCTCTTCGTCAAAATCTTCGTCGCTTATATCAATGATACCGTCCAGAGCGTCTGCCATATCTTTATAATAAGGAGGCATAAGCTCTTCATAAGCCTTACCGTCACCGTCATTGAGAACGTCCATAACGTTATTGATAGGAGTTTTCCAGCTTCCGCCGCCGAATATCATGCAAAGGATAACAACTACCAGAATAACAAGCACGAGCAGAACTGCCAGAACTGCGATAGTGAGCTTATTAGGCTTGTTTTTCAGATTTTTGATGTTTTCAACAGAAACAGCGTCCTTTATAGCGTTCATGTCGATATTCTTGGCTGCCTGCTGAAGATTTGCCATTGGTGAAGCGGTCTGCTGTGCAGGCTGCTGAGGTGCTACTGTTGCACCGCACTGAGTGCAGAAAGTCGCATTGTCATTAAGCTGAGCTCCGCACTGTCCACAAAATTTTGCCATATGATTATCTCTCCATATTCTTGATATATTTTTTGAAGATACTTACTTCATAATAATATATTAAACTAAAGCGTTAGATTTGTCAATAGTTTTTCACAAAGTTTAGCAAAAAAGTACACATCATCAGCCCTTTTCGCACATTTGTTACATATTATTTTGAAAAAGCTGTTACAAAACCTTAAAGCTGTTTACCTATCCTTATGATGCTTTCAGTGATAAGCTTTTTGAAAAGGGGAGCAGCCTTGTCTGCACATTCCTGAACTTCAGCATGAGTGAGAGGATTTTCCGTCATGCCTGCTGCAAGGTTTGCAACGCAGGATATTCCGCAGACTTTCATGCCTGCATGATTTGCGGCGATAGCCTCGCAGGCTGTTGACATTCCCACTGCGTCAGCACCGATAGTTCTTGCCATTCTTATTTCCGCAGGGGACTCGAAAGACGGTCCGGTGAGCTGGAGATAAACGCCATGACGGAGGGTTATGTCAAAATCTTCTGCCGCACCTGAGATGATATCCCTGAGCTTTTTGTTATATATCTCACTCATATCAGGAAATCTTGTTCCAAGCTCGTCGATGTTCTTGCCAATAAGAGGATTAGGAACAAAGCTTGAGATATGGTCGGTTATAAGCATGAAGTCGCCTGCCTTGAAGCCTGCGTTCACTCCGCCTGATGCGTTTGTAAGGAAAAGCACCTTTGCGCCCAACATTCTCATAAGTCTTGCAGGAAGCACAACGTCCTCCATTGCATAGCCCTCATAATAATGCACTCTGCCCTGCATTATAACAACAGGCACTTCGCCAACATATCCGAAAACGAACTGACCCTTATGACCCTCTACCGTTGATGTAGGGAAGCCCTCTATATCCTTATAGCTGAGGGTGTATTTCACGTCTATGGAATTTGCATAATCGCCAAGACCTGAGCCAAGCACAAGGGCTACCTTTGGCTCAAAGTCTATTTTACTTTTTACGCACTCATAACATTTTGTAAGCTTTTCATAAGCTGTCATAAAATTTCCTCCTATCAATCCTCACCAAGCTTTAACGCCTGACTTATCTTTATCTTCTTTATAAGTCTGCCAAGCACCACAAAGGCTGTGAGCAGCATTACTCCTATAACTGCATAAAGCTTCAGATAGTCGCTGCGTTCAGGTATCACTGCAAACGGCGGCACTGACTGGCTTGCGTCGAAGATGCTCTGGAACAGCGGTACGAAAAGGTCGCTGGTTATGCCACCGATAAAGATAGCGGCGAATATTGCAACGCCTGACACCAAAAGCTGTTCATAGACTATCATCATTATTATCTCTCTGAACTTCATTCCCATTGCTCTTAGGATACCAAACTGCAAAGTCCTGCTCTTTATGGAGAGTATCCAATAGATAAGGAAACCTATTATGCACATCACCATGATGATGATAAAGCCGAGAGTGAGAGCGCCGTTCATGCCCTGGAGCATAGGGTCGTTTTTCTTTTCTATGGTCTGCTGGCTTGCAGATTCAAGGGTGAGGGGTTTAATGCCTGCTTTGTCTATTGAGTCATAAAACTCCTGAACGGAAGCTCCGTCTTTGAGCTTGAACCATACCTCATAAGGCTCCATGCTTGTCTGAACGTTCACATAATCGTAGTTCATAACGGCAAAGTCCATATAACCGCCGTTTTTCGCCTCTTTATAAGGGCTTAGTCCCGGCCAGTAGTCAACAAAGGCAAGGACGGTCACTTCAAAGGGCTCGTTTCCGCCCCACTTACACTCTACAGTATCACCAAGCTCCAGACCGTAGCTCTTGAAGCTTGAAGAGAGGATAACTCCCGGGGTGTACTCTGCGAGGGCGTTCAGGTAGTTATTTAACTGAACTGGCAGAAGTCTGTCCTCAAATTTGCAGACCTTTGAGAAATCGCTTGGCACTATGGTCATAAGCTGGACATTGCTTGTTGAGCTTTTGCCTGAGCTTGTGTCAACGCTTTGGTCAAGGAAATCGTCACGGGTCTTTTCCTCATCGTCAGACTTTGTCTGCTGTCTTGGAACGTTCATTTTGTTTGAAGATATGGTCACGTCGTCTTTTCTGAAAACCTTTGTGACATTTTCCACTCCTGCGAGCTTTTCAAATCGCTCAAAAACAGGCTCTACATACTGTATGGTAGTTTCTGTATCTTCTTCGTCGCTTTCTTCGGAAGTCTGCTTTGTGCCTGATTGAGCTGCCTGAGATGCGTTTTGAGGAGTGGTCTGCTGTGCAGATTCTATTTTACTGCTATACCACTGCTCTGTAAGAACAGCGTCGCAGCCAACCCCATAGGCAACGCTTTCCTCGGCATTTCTGTTCAAGGCTCTTGCGGTATTGGCAAAGAACACGCCCAATGATACAGTAAGAACAAGGAACAGCATCAAAAATCTTTCCCTGCCCGTTGAGGAGCGACCGATATTAGTCAGTGAAACATACTGTGCAGGCGACCACACTCTTCTGCCTATTCTTGCGAGAAGCCTTATTATATAAGGATATATCCTTATAAGAAACAGACCAAGACCAAGTATAAAGGCAGTGGAAGCCACGAACATTATAGGGTTTACTGTTGCGGTGGTATCTGTTACACCCTCTGCAACAAGCTTTTCCTGAGTTTTGTTGTAATAATAAAGCCAGCCAACTGAACCGCCCACAAGGATAAAATCAAGGCAGACCTTTTCCCACAGAGCGTGCTTTTTCTTTTTGGCTTTTGACTGCTTATGCTCAACAATAGTTGTTTTTGTGGCAGGAACGATCGGTATCATAGTTGTGACAAAGAACACTGCCACGGCTATTGCTGCATAGACGACAGCTTCTATTGTCATATGAACAGGGAGCGAACGCCTGTTGACAAACTCCAAGAATCCGTTTGACGCACCAAGTACCTTGCAAAGTCCAAGACCTGCGAACGGTCCTATTATAACGGTTAGAACGCCCAGTACGAGAGATTCCAGAGCATAAATGCCCATTATCTGCAAGCGGCTTGCTCCACGGCTTTTGAACACCGCTATCTCGTTACGCTCCTGCTCAACGTTGAGCTGCGACACCATAAAGAGATAGAATATTATCATAAGTATGACAGGTATTTGCAAAAGCCACAAAACAAGCTGGAGCTGTGATGAACGGCTCTCATAGTCCTTGAGGATATCTGAGGCAGGCATGGAAAAGCCTATGGAATTTTCACCAAAATAGGTCTTTTGCTTTGCTATCATCTCGTTTGTGCTTGCAAGGTCAGTCATATTCATGGAAGCATAATCCACCGCATAGTTATGGACAGCCTTTGTGATATTCACAACGCCAGTATCAACGCAATCCCCGAGCATTGTGTCATAATCTGTAAAGACAACGGCTGTATACTGAGAATCAAGCCCCTCTGCCCAATATGCGTCATTTTCGTCCTTAACGTCAAAAACGCCCACGATCTCTATTTTTATTGACTTGTTATCATCAAACACGTCGGCTATCTCATATACTGTGTCTATAGCAAGCTCTGTGCTTTTCATGGCTTTTTCTGTGGCAACGCACTCGTAAACACCGTCTGAACGCTTGCCTGCAGTGAACATTCTGCCCTGCTTTATGCTGATATGGTCAGAGATATCCGTCATACCGCCGAGAGTGAACCTTGCCTGCGAATTACCATCTGAAACGGCAAGTGAACGCACATAGAGATACTCGTCACTTATATACTTCTTATCAAGCTTTTCAGGCAGACCAAGCTCCTTGAACTTAGCCTCCACTTTGTTATTATAATTCTCAACAGCTTTCTGCTGCTCACTGCCTGAGATATCCATTTTCAATCCATAGCTGGTATTATACGCACCTGGATAGATCTCATATTCTGTCTGGAACGACTCAAGATCCTTTACAAGCATTCTTTGCAGAGAAGCGTTCATATAAATAGGGATAGTGCTCATCATGGCAGACGCCATAACAAAGCCTATCAGCAGGCAAAGCACCATCCATTTGGTGTTTCGCATTTTACGGAACAATAAGGTGAACATAAGCTTATCCTTTCAAACCTATCTGATAACAATTTCGTCGCCCTCTTTAAGACCCGATCTTATCTCGGTCTGAGAGCCTGTAGAAAGTCCTGTTTCCACTTCAACGGCAGTTTTTTCACCGTTTTTCAGCACATAAACTACCTTTGTGCCGTCAACCTTTTTTATCAGATTATTTGAGATAACGATAGCGTCCTTTACGCTGTCAAGGACAAGTATCGTATCTGCAAGCTGACCCACTGTTTCCGCAGGGGCGGTATCCTTGAAACGAACATAGATGGTATCCGCCTGATAATCTATACCTGTATCGTCAACATTGTTATGATCCTCTTTTTGCTCAGCCTGATAATCAGCAAGCTTTTTAGGAGTCATAAAAACAACACCGTCATAATAATCCTCGCCTATCCTTATCTGCACTTCTGTGTCGATATCATACTGGGTGAGGTCGTCAGGCTGTATTGCGATATAAAGAGCCGAAGTATCTATAACAGTTGCGATAGTCTGACCAGGATTTACGTTGTCGCCTGCTCTTACGTCAGAGAGTGACGAAACAACGCCGTCTATAGGTGATTTCAGGCTTGAATCCTCCTTCTGAGCCTGAAGCTTTTCAAGCTCTTTTTCAAGGAGCTGAACGTCAACATAAGCAGAGTCTATCTCCGCCTGAGTGCCGCCGCCCTCATAAATTATATCAACTTTAAGCCTTGCTTTTTCGAGATAAAGCTGTTTTTCTTCTATCTGATAGTCAAGGTCATATGTATCAAGGTCACAGATAACATCACCCTTTTTGACCTTATCGCCTGCTTTTACATAAAATTTTGACACTGTGCCGCTCTGCTTTTCATAAGAAAGAGTATACTGATTTTCCGCTGTGACAGTGCCTGTTGCGACTATCTTCTTTTCAAGGTCTTTTTTCTTTGCCGTCACTGTGGAATATGTAACATCGCTTGCCTTCACGGTCGGCGCATCGAGGACTTCCTCCTCGTCAGGAAGCAGATAGCAACCCCCTGCGGAGAGGCACATTATCGCTGATACTACGGCAGCAAAAAGCTTTTTTAAATCAACTTTTATATTCATGTTCAGACTCCTAACTGAATATTTTTATAAACAACTTACCATGGGCAATAATACCCAAAGTAATTATATCAAAAAAAAGATGTTTTTTCTATACACGATTGTACTAAATTAACCTGACATTTCAAAGCAATATGCACAATTGCGTTGCTTTATATATGTACAAATTTAATAAGTCTTAAATATATGAACATAAAAAGGGCTTCACGCAAAAAAAGTCCCGCACCGAAGTGCAGGACTTTTGATAAGCTTATTTGCAAATTAGTTTGCAAGACCTGATCTTTCAACACCCTCGATAAAGTATCTCTGGAGAAATACATACATAATAAGGATAGGTGTGATAGAAAGCAGACAACCTGCTTCAAGCCATACGATTATCTGTCTTACAGATACCGCCTGACCGTCGAAGAGCTGCTGAGTCAGGTTTGTATTCAGGTTCTTCAGCATAAGAGCAACAGTGTCGTTCTGTGTGAAGAATGATGATGATACATAGTAGTCGTTCCAGTACCAAACGATAGAGAACAGGAATACTGTCAGGAACGAAGACTTTGCGTTAGGACACATGATAACAAGGAATGTTTTCAGTGGGCTGCAGCCGTCGAGGTATGCAGCATCTTCAAGCTCCTTAGGAAGTCCTCTAAAGAACTGACGGAAGATGAAGATAAACAGACCTGCACGGAGTCCGTTTGCAAACAATGCAGGAAGATACATTGTCCAACCGCTGTTGATAAGCGATGTTGATTTGCCAAGTGTGAATACCTTAGCGAGCCACTCTGGCTTGAAGTAAGCATACTGGAGGTAAAGTGGGATAGTTGTGATCTGTGGAGGTACGATGATCATAAGAACAACGATACCGAACAGGATTCCCTTACCTTTGAACTTAAATCTAGCGAAGCCGTAGCCTGTGATAGAGCAGGTGATAACCTGAAGGACAGAGGCCACGAGGTTAAGGATAACTGTGTTTACAACAGTATCTTCAAACTTCATTACTCCCCAAACGTCCTTGATGTTATCAAGTGTGAAGCTCTTAGGGATCCAAACTACTGACGGGTCGTTCATCTGCTCATTTGGTCTGAACGCAGTTGAAAGCATGAATATCAGTGGATAGAGGATTACGAAGCACAGACCAAACAGGATAAGGAATCTGAAGAACGGCCAAACCATTCCGATCGCTCTTCTTCTTCTGTTATAGCTGATCTGCTCAGGGGTGAGATATTTCTCAAGACCCTCCTCTTTCATCTTCTTATAACGGGCTTTAATAGCAGCCTTTCGTTCTTTTTCGAACTCTTTTTCTTCTTTTTTAGTTGCCACTTAAATCCCCCCTTATTCTACTTCATAGTAAACGAACTTATTAACAAGTGCTACGACAAGTGCAAGGAATACTGCTACGATAAGGAAGTATGCCCAAGCCATTGCCGCTGAGTAGCCATGCTCCCAGTTGCTTGCCTTGTTAAGAACGATCGTCATAACTTCGTTCTGTGGATCGACGAATGAGTCAACGATTGTATAAACCACGCTTGAAAGTATCATTGGGCTGATATAAGGAATTGTGACTTTCCAGAAGAACTCCCATGAAGTTGCACCCTCGATCTGGGCTGCTTCCTTAGCTGAGAGCGGGATACCCTGAAGTGCTGAAAGCACCAGAAGTATCTGGATACCTGAGTTCCATACAAGGTTCAGGATGTCGGTGGTCAGCGAGTTTATTATCTCAGTGAGCTTATCACTGATGTTGTAGATACCGAGGAAGTTCAGCAACTGGTCAACGAGGTCAGCCTCGAACATTGAGCTGAACTGCTCAGATCCGCCTGCGTATCCGCCTGTGCTCATGTTACCGTTGATGATGTCGATAACAGGACCTGTAGCGATGATAACAGGGAGGAAGAATACTGATCTTGCGAATGTTCTTCCCTTGAATTTCTGATTAAGGATAACTGCGATAAAGATAGAGAATATGAGGATAAGAGGAGTTCTCAAAACCGTATTCTCGATCATTGCTACCAGAGCCTTGGAATAATCCTGATCCTTACGGAAAGCGTTTACATAGTTTTTCCAACCGATAAAGGTCATTTTCATTCCGCCCTGAGTTACCTCAGTTTTGTTGAATGAGTAAATGAGAGATTCTATAAGAGGCAGGATAAAGAAGTAGATAGTACCCAGCGCCCAGATCGCTATAAATCCGTAGCCGTAAAGTCCTTTTCTTTTTTCATAAGAAAGTCTGTGCTTCTTTTCCTTCATCACAGGTGCAGGAGCGACTGCCTCAGCGGCAGGCTCTTCTGTGACTATCTCCTCTGTTGAAATATCTTCTGTAACAGCCTCAGCGTCATTTTCCTTTTCGACTGTATCTTCAAGATCCTCAGCCTTAACAGCCTCGATCTCTTCAGGAGTGTTTTTGATCTCTTCGCTCATTATTCTGTCAAACCTCCTTCTATACAATCTGCAAGGTCATAGACCTCTGTGCCTACGGTAGCTGTTGCGTTCTTCTTATCAACACTGATAACAACGTCTGAAGCTCCGTCCTTTGAATAAGTTGTGGTAAGAACGTTCTTGTCATCGCTCAGCTCATACTTTGTGATCGTATAATCTGAAACGCCTGAAAGTATGCTGCTTACCTTTTTGTACTGATTAGCCGCAAGATCTGTCCAGCCTGCATAGTTTGAATAATACAAGTCGTCATATTCTGTATCCTGAAGCGTATCAGCGTCAGCGTATGTCATATCATAGTGTATCTGTGAGCCTGAAGCCAGTGAAAGCAGGAATGTTTCATCTGAATTTGAGCTCTTATTGATAGGTGTTGAAGCGTAGTCAACATATCCGTGAATGACCATCTGATAGAACGGGATATCGAAATCTGTTACGTTGAATCCACTGGAGTAAACAGGAACGTTTGAAACGTTTGTTACATATGGGAGAACGTAAGAGTTCGCACCGTCTGCGAATACTGTACTGATCTTCTCGCTCGCACTCTTATAGCCGTCAACGATAGTATTCATGGTCTTGCTTCTGCTTGAAGGATCCTTCTTTGAATAGTCAGAAACAAGCTTTGTTGAATAATCACCGAAGCCGATAGAAGTGAGCTTTTCATCAGTATAGCTCTCGAGCATTTCTGTGAACACATTCGAGTACTTGTTTGGTGTGAGCAGAGCAGGTGAAACTCCCTTTTCTGCAACACCGAAGGCTGGGCTGTATGATGACTGTCTTGAATAAGCATTTGAAACTCTGATAGCTGTGCTTGTAAGAGTCATATATCCCCATGAACCACTGTCCATCTTGAAGTTGTTCATTGAAGGAACGATCTTCATATTATCGTCCTTTGAGATAAGCTTATCGAATGCGCTTGAACCACCAAGCTTGCCGGACGGAGATACCTCTGTGGATATCTTGTTCTTGATAGAGTCATTTGTCCAGTCGTTATAGTTGACAGTTATGTTGTCAACTCCGCCGTCCTTGAGGATATCAAGTATGTCGGAAGCCTGATCGAAGCCAGTGATCTCTGTTTTAAGATTGAATGGGATACCGAGAATAGAAGTATCCTTCATAACGCCGCCATAAAGGTCAACGTAAAGATCGCTCTTATTTGCCTGAGCCTTAGCTGTAAGACCCTTATTATTGATAAGGTAGTTTCTGTAGACCTCAGCGCAGTCAGCGTAGTTAAGATCCTCGCCGTTGTCTGAATCAACAGGATAATAACGAACTCCAAATCTCTCGGTCTTTATTCCGTTTTTCTCGAACACTGTGATCTTGTTTGAGTTATCACCGCTCATGAAGAATGAGTCTGAGCTTCTTGTTTCAAACTCGAAGTAACAAGTGTTGTAAGCCTGCTTTTCCTGTCCGCATACCTGAGCGTGAGCATAAACGTTTGACTCACCGTCAGAAGCAACGCAAACAAGTCCAGATGAACCGCTTACTGTTGCAAGGACCGGCATATAAGCCTGCTGAGTGGTTCTTGGAGCTGTTATTGGAACGGCTGTATAATCTCTGCCGAATACCTGCTGATTATAGTCAGCGTACTCGGTCTTGCCGTTGTTGTAGTTTATTACAGCACCGCTTCCGTCAGGAACTATCATATAGCCTGTCGCAGTTGAATCAGCAGCGCCGAAGTTAGGGCAGAACTCGATCTTTGTAAGCACCTTTCCGTCTACCTGAGAAGTGTTTTTCTCCTCGATCTCATCTGAATCGCAGTAAACATAGAGGTTATCGTCCTCAAGAACATAGTGTATCTTGAGCTTCACACCATCAGAAACGTAGTTATATGTAGCAACAACGCCGTCTGAATTTTTCTGCCATTTTACTTTTGCCTTGTTGGAGTAAACCGGAGCAGGGGACTCTGTTCTCTTTTCCTGTCTAAGGTCACCGACTCTGATAGCGGCACTTGCAGCGATCTGCTTTCTCTGGGCATTTTTCATTGCTGTGCCCTTAACTGTGTCGATAATTGTCTGGTCAGCCTGAACATTTATAGGCGAAGTCCACCAATACTTACCTGAAGCCTTTACATAAAGACAAAGTCTTTCGTTTTCTTCGTCAAGATAAAGAGCTATCTTGTCGTTCTCTGTTATCTTTTCGCACATTGCAAGAGCTTCTTCGTCAGTTATAGGCTGAACCTCGTCGTCCTTGCTTGCTGTAGTAGTTGTTTTCTCATCGGCTGCCGAGTCTTCAGCAGCTTTATCGCTGCTTTCGTCGGCAGTAGCTGCTGCGTCGGAAGCGTCAGCTGAGCTTGTATCATCAGCCGCTGAATCGACACTGCTGTCAGTATCCTTTACTGCGGCGCTTGAATCAGCCTGGCTTGAACTCTCGTCAGTGGAAGAAACCACCATTGACCCCAGAGGCATCAGCATTGTAAGGCAGATAGCAAAGACAACTGCTTTCTTGTAACTTTTGTTATGCATTTATTATTTACACCACCGTTTCTGTTTTAGCCTCTGATCCTGTACATGATCTCAGTATAAACTGAGTACCCGAATACATATACCTGCTGGAACAATGAAAGGAGAAGTATCGCAAGGAACAATATAAGAAGCATTGCGATGATCGTACCAATAATTGAAGCAAGTGTTTTTCCGAATGAATACTGGTGAACGGCTCTCATTGCCTGCACCATAAGGATAACAGACCAGCCGATGCCAAGATACTGGATTGCTGTGATCCAGATCGACTCGTCCTGTACCAGAACGTTTGAGAAGATCACTGCGATAAATGTGCAAACGATGTAAGGAACAAGAGAATATGCAGAATAGATGCAGATCTTTTTAAGTGTACCTTCACCGTCGAGAAGTGTGCATATTGCCCAGTTGCCGAGTACCCAAGTGAAGAAGTAAACTACAGACTGAACGATAAGCGGAACAACGTTGAATACTTTAACGTAGCTGTCATTGAACTGGAAGCCTGTGAGCTGTCTGTCAACGACCATTGCAATAAAGAGGAAGAGAACTATGAGCATCGATATTTTCATTGAGCCTTGTTTCTTCCATCTCAGGTCCTCAAAGCCCTCAACAGGGTGGAAAACACAATGCTTGAGCCAACCTACCGGAGTAAATTCATACATATCAGTTTCCCTCCTTCTTTTTGCGCTTGATGAGCTTTATGCCCTTTTTCTTAAGAACTGCTTTTACAATGAGAAGGGCGATCAAAACGATAATAACTATCATTATCACTGTGAAGTTATCTCTAAGCCATTCTTCTCTTGCATACTTGAACGCCTTATCGTAGTCGTCCTGATCGTAAGCTGTTTTGAAGTAATCCAGAGCCTTCATATACTCGCCGTCGTTAAGGCAAGCCTTACCAAGTCCGACATAAGCCATTGCATAGCCGCCGTCTCTCTTTATAACTTCTTCCCAGTCAGCTCTTGCGTCTGAATATCTACCCTCGTCATAGAGGAGAACTGCTCTGTGAACGACATTACCGAAAGTTGTTTCAGTATAAACTGTGATATCGTTCTTTGTTCCGTCAAGGATATAGACCTCGTTGCCTCTTGCTTCGATAGCGTTTGGTCCAAGGAAGCTTCCTGCCTGATCAGAAGTGGAGTTCTTTGTACCAAAGATGCAAAGAAGATTACAGAGCTTATCATACTGGAACACTCTACCGTTCTCATAGTCAAGAACATTTATTGTTCCGTTGTCAGAAACGCAGATATCTGTAAGTCTGCACTTATAAGTTTTATTTGTTGTTGAATCATACTCTGAAGCAACGTCACCAAATGAATACTCATCGCCGACTGCGTTATCCCAGATGTTATAACCTGCTGGGTTAAGCTTCTTAACAGCGTCGGTCGTAGTATTTGCAGCCTCAGTAACAGTGTAGATAAATCCGTCTGCGTCGATATCGAAGTTTGCATACTCGACTGGAACGTTTCTTGTCATTGCTGAGATCTGCTCGTTTGAAGCGATCTTTCTCCACAGCTTCTGAGCGATAACGGCAGCTGTTACCTCAACTCGGTTCGCACCGTAGAAGCCCTGGAACTCGCCGTCCTTATTGAACTGAACAGAACCTGTGTTTACTGACTTACAAACAACGTAGATATTCTCTGCCTTATCTGCAAGTATCTTTGAAGGGTTGAATGTTTCGGAATCATAAAGCTTTGTGTCAGGCTTTGTGTATTCCTGCACCAGAGTCATTTCTGTGCCTGACTCAACAGTACACTTAACAGCCCTTGAATTGTCTGTATCTGCGATGTAAACATAAAGCTTATCATCAAAGATGCTCTTTTTGACATATATGCCGTTAGGATTAAGGAAGGTCGATTTTCCGTCCTCGCCTACAGATATTTCTGTAGAGCCTGTGAATCCGGTATAACAGCCTGTTACCTTAAGATCAGTATCAAGACGGAGTATTCTGTTGTTGCCTGAATCGCACACCCAGAAAGTATCGTTGTCCTGATCGTAAAAGAGGTCTTTTGCATCTGAGAGCTTTGCAGGAGCGTCATCGCTTATATAAAGCGGGTCGCTCGGATCTGAAAGCCTGTCAAGACCCATATCTGCACCTGTTACAGTCTTTTCTACACGGTAGGCACTCTGCGATGGGATCGCATCGTCCCAATAGTCGTAGTTATAGGCTGTATAAGGCTCATCTGCGAAAGCAGTCACGGTCATGGTCAGCGCCAGACCTGCTGCAAGTGCCGCAGAGATCATTCGTTTTAGAGAGATTTTATTTCTCGACACTACTTATCACCTTTTTTCCTTTTCTATAATCTAAGTTCAAATTAATCCTTCATACCTGAGTTAGCCATTGTTTCCATGACGTTGCCCTGAGCTACAAGGAATACGATCAGTGGTGGTATCAGAAGTACAACTGCTGCGGCAAATGTAACGCCCTGACGAGCAAGACCTGCTGCTGTGATCTGCTGTACAACTGTAGGTAGTGTTTTGAGCTGCTCGGAGTAGATAAGTGCTCCGCCCTGAATGTTCCATGCTCCCTGGAAAGCGAAGATGATAAGTGTCATCAAAGCTGGCTTTGAGTTTGGAACGACGATCTGCCAACAGATCCTGAACAGACCTGCGCCGTCCACCTTAGCCGCTTCCACCATGGAGTCGTGGATGGTTGTCATGCTCTGACGCATGAGGTAAAGACCCATTGATGTTGAAATGCTTGGGAGGATCAATGCCCAGTATGTATCGATCATATGGAGCTTAGCCATTACGAGGAACTGCATGATCCATGTTGCATTTGAGGAGAACAGGAGGGCAATAACGATGATCTGGTTAATGACCTTGTTTCCTGGGAATTTACACTTTGCAAGAACGAATGCTGCGCAGCAGCAAACGAAAAGGTTGCAGATACAAATTACTATTGTAATAAAGAAGCTGTTGAAGATATATCTTGACAGCGGTACCTGCCATGAGCTTGCGGCTACCTTGAACATATCTGAGAAGTTGTTGGTAGTCGGATTCAGTACATAAAGCTTTGGAGGGAACACGAACAGCTCCTCAACAGGCTTCATAGACTGGATAACTGAGTAATACAGCGGGAACACCATGAATGCACCAAGGAGACAGAGGAATACGAAAATAACTATATCTCCGCCAAGAGAACCATTGACTCTCGCCTTTTTCTCTTTGACCTTCAGCTTTTCAATAGACTGCTGCTTTTTTCTTTTTCTAGCCATTTTATATACTCCCCTCCTTTAGTCAAGATACTTGCCTAAGAGCCAGTTGATACCCTTATTGGCAAGGAGCATTGCAGCGAACAATACGAAACATATTGCTGACGCATAACCCATTTCGTAACGAATGTTACCATAGTCTGTTGCGTGGTTCATGATCGTGTGAGCTGCATAGTCTGTTGAAGGCAGACCTACGAGGTTCTGACCAACAACACCGACTGTGAATGATGCTGAGATCTGGATAACGGCAGCGAACAGAAGCTGTGGTCCCATTGAAGGGATAGTGATGTAGAAAAGCTCCTGCCATCTGTTCTTGATACCCTCGATAGCACCTGCTTCGTACATTGACTTATCAATGTTCTGGAAGCCTGCACGGATAGCAAGGAAGCCTGCACCCATTGACATCCAAAGCTGAACGATGATAACAACTGTAAGGATATAGTCTGTATCTGTGAGCCACTGTGCAGGTTCGTTCAGGATACCCAGATCGATAAGCACAGCGTTCAGGTAACCGTAGGAGTCACCTGACAGGATAAGCTGCCAGGTAACATATACGGAAGTTGTCATAGAAGGTGCATAGAACACGAATGTGAAGAAGGTTTTGAGAAACGCGTTCATCTCGTTTATCAGCCAAGCGATGATAAAGCTGAGGATATAAGAGAACGGTCCTGTGAATATCGCAAAGATAAGAGTGTTTCTTACTGCGATAAGGAATACGTCGTCGTTAAGGAACAGCGTATAGAAGTTTGAAAGTCCTACGAACTTAGGAGTTTCGATCATGTTAAAGTTTGTAAAGCCCATTGGCAGCGACATTACGACAGGCACTACCGTGAAGATAATGAACAAAGACATGAAAGGCAGGAGCATTGCATAGCAAGCCTTGTTGGTTTTCATCATGTGCCATGTGTACTTCCACTTGCCCTGTTTTATCATAGGCGCTTCAGGATTGGTTTTGGCCATTAGTTACTCCCCTTTCATTAATTGTCGTACAGACCAAGATCTTCAAGCTTACGAGTGATCTCGTCATTGATATCCTTATTGTACCAGAACAGTGTATCACGAGCGTTGTCGTAGTCATTAACTACAGCTCTGAATGCGTTCATAACGTTTCTTGTTACACCGTAAGATGCAGGAATGATCGGGATCTCTACCTGTGAATTAAGCTGGTCAAGAAGAAGATTTACTTCTGAAGTTGTCCAAGACAACTGCTGAAGAGCTTCTTCGTTAGCTGTTGCATATCTACCCATTGTACCAAGGATAGACTCGATGTTGTTACCGTACTTGACCTGAGCGTCAGTTGAGGTGAACCACTTGATGAAGTCCCAAGCGCCCTCCTGATCTGCTGCCTTTGTGAAGATAATAGCACCTGAACCATTGGAGTTTGCTGCGTGGTTGATAGTTCCGTCTTCCTGAACAGTACCAGGAACCGGCTGGAATCCCCAGCAGCCCTTGATCTCAGGAGCGGCTACAGAAAGCTGGTTATAGAATGTGTAGTTCTGGATAACTACCGGCATATCACCTGTTCTGAAACGTGTGAATGCGTCATATGTCTGCTGGAAGCTGTATGTTGTATAGAACTTTGTCCAAGTGTCGAAAGCGTTTACAGCCTCCTGAGTATCAAATGTTGTCTTTGTCTGCTCATCGTTATAGTAGTTAAGACCCTGCTGGAGAAGGAGCATAGCGAATGTGTTACCAGGCTCTGTGATAGCAGATACCTGAGTTGTTCCGCCTGTACTTGTCATTACAGGGAGGATAAGACCAACTTCAAGGTAGTTTCTCTGAAGTGTTGGCAGACAGTTAAGAAGTCCGTCCCAAGTATTAAGATCTGTTGCCGGGTCGATATCGTACTCGCTGAGGATATCAGAACGGTAGAACAGCATTGGGAAGGTCTGGTCACATGGAAGACCGTATGTACCGCCGTTGTACTGATAAAGAACAGTAGCGTCGTCTGCAAAACGTGTCTTTACCTCGTCAAAGTCGCTGAATGTGGTGAGATCTGTAAGAACGCCACGGGCTGCAAGCTGGATAGGGAAGTCACCGCCCATGAAGAGAGCGAGGTCAGGACCCTTGCCTGCAAATGTAGCCTCAACGATACCGCCCTGAACGAGCTTAAGATTGATCTTTGTTTTAGCTGTTGGATTGTATTCACTTGAAATGAGCTGCTGGAGAGCCTCAGCGTTATCACGGCCGAGCATTACCCAGCACTCCATAGCACTTTCGTCCTCATCGGACAGTGCGTTATAGTCCTCGAAGAAAGAACCGATAAAGCCCTTGAAGCCGAAGCCAAGTGAGCCAAAGAATGACTTGTCACATGAAGTGAAATCCTGATCGGAAGTAACTACCTCGATCATATCAACTTCAAGAGGCTGCTCACGATACTGGTTTACAAAAGAAGAAACTGATGTGATGTTATCCTTGATCTGTGACATCATCTCAGGGATAAGGTCAGGCTTCTTTATACACTTATCAAGAACGATAGCCATTTTCTCAAGAGTTTCAGCCTCAGTTCCGCCTGAACCTGAAAGCTTCTCGATCTCAGCCTTCTTATCTCTCAATGTCTTAGCATATTCCTTGAAATCAGGAACGATAGAAGGAATGGCTGTATCGATCATGTAGTTGTTGTATTCATCAGGATCAGGACCTGTGATCTGTCTGATCTGTCTATAGTAGCTGTTTATGTTATAAACAAGCTCGTCCAGATCGCCCATGATCTCACCGATCTCACCAGGAACTGCTTCCAGAGAAATAGTGTTTGTGCCTGCCTGGAGGTAGAAATAAAGATCGTCGCCATTTTCAGACTTTGGCGTTGTGATGCTCCAGTCTGTATCGTAGTAGAACTTTATCTGATTAGCTTCAAGGCAAGGTACTTCGCCATTGACATAAAGACGTCTGTTGGAGTACATACCTCTCATCTGATCCTGTCTGCCTCTTATACCTATCTTATAGTAGCCAGCCTTGTCAACATTGAACTCCCATGTTACTGTCTGAGTTGACTGCGTCCAGCTTCCTGAACCGATAGTATTATATCTTGTTTTAGTAGGGCTTGAGCCGTTTGCGCTCGATGTGAGATAAGAGCTCTTATCTGATGTAGGATAAAGAGTTCTTGATGACTTGTAGGCAGCAGTTTCACCCTCAAGAGTGATCTTCTGTCCCTGAGCCTGTGTCAGATCGCTGTCTGATGGTGCTGTGTAAGCAGCAGGCGCTTCATACTGATAGAAAGTAAAGCTCTTGACAGCAAACTCAGCCTTTTCAGATTCAAATGTTATCGTATGTTCGCCTGCCTCCATATAGAACTCCAGCGGCTCGTTAAAAAGTCCGTCGATGTCCTCCAGAGGAGTTTCCTGCCAGCATGGAGTCGATATCTGTCCAGGACGGATATCGTTCTGTCTTGAATCCTGTTTGATCTCAGATTCGTTGATCCATCTCTTGCTAAGCGTGATTCTTGACGCTGTTGCATATGGGCTTTCGCCGTCGATAAGCAACGAAAACTCAACGTCGTTTGTGTTGCTTTCAAGTGCCTCATATATCATCTTGATATTGTAGACGCCTGTTTCAGGAATGTTCACCGTCCAAGAAACTGAACCCTCCTGATTTGCCCACTGCATAACATCATTCTCTCCATCTACTGTAGTTACAGTGATCTGAGCGTCTGTTACTGAAGCAGGATCGTAATCCTTTCCCAAGACCTCGACTGTCTGGTCAGGTCTTGCAGCGTCGGCATACTTCTTTACATAGTTAGTATAAGAAGTCTGACGGATCGAATCGGTACCCGTCGTGGCAGCGGAGCTTCCGTCGCCTGTTGCAGAATCATCAGCAGTTGCCTGCGTGCCTAGAGTGCTGTCGTCCGCCGCTTCACTGTCTGCAAATGCTGGAACTGATGCGCTTGCACACAGAGCAAGTGCCAATGCGGAAGCAATAACACGCCTAAACATTGTGTCTTTCACTATGAATCCACCTTTCTAAATAAATTGCTTTTGGTTTTGCGAGAATCAAGCCTACTTAATTACATTCTAATATAAATAGTATAGAACCTCTTCATTATGTGATCCCCCACGGGAAATAAAGAAAATAAAACTTACGTCCCCCCCGATCTGAACAGCACGAGCTTTTCGCCGTTCTCATCAAGTTCGACCTTGACCTTATCGCCGCCTTTTATCTCAAGAGCGTCCATAAAGTCCTTCGGGAGCTGCAGCCGTCCGGATCTGTCGAGGACGATAAGCTCTTCATGAGCCGTTTCCTCGCTGTTCTCAACCAGCACGATATCTCCCATTTCATTAAGCTCCTCCACATAAGAACGCTTTCTCACGATCTCAGAGCTTGTTCTTCCATCTCTGATAGCCACCACTCTGTCGATATGATCGGCAAGCTTAAGGTCATGGGTAACGATCACTATAGTGATCTTCTCATCTTTATTAAGCTCCTTGAATATATCAAGTATCATATTGGAAGTCTTTGTATCCACCGAGCCTGTAGGTTCATCAGCCAACAGTAATCTCGGATCGTTTGCCAATGCAATAGCTATTGCAACTCTTTGCTGTTCGCCTCCCGACATCTGGTCGAGCCTGCTGTTTTTTCTTTTCAGCAGTCCCACTCTGTCAAGCAGCTCCAGTGCTTTCTGCCGTCTTTTATGCTCGCCGTTGAGCAGCATAGGAAGCTCAACATTCTGCACAGCCGTAAGATACGGCACAAGATTTCTTGCATTATTCTGCCACACAAAGCCTACGGTGTTCCTTTTATACTCCATATAATCCTTATCAGTAAACTTCAGAAGATCCTTACCGTCCACATAAAGGTTTCCCGCCGAAGGCTTATCAAGTCCTCCAAGCATATTGAGCAGCGTCGATTTACCACTTCCTGAGTTTCCGACGATTGCCATAAGTTCTCCACGCTCGACATCCAGGTCAAGTCCTTGGAGCGCCACCACCTCAACATCAGAAGTTTTGTAGATCTTCACCAGATTTTCACACCGTATCATATATTTATCATTGTCGGCAGCTACAATAGTATCAAGTTCATCACTCAACTATCTCACCGTCCTCTAATGTATAGACCTTATCAGCTATATCTATCATGCTGGGGTCGTGAGTGGTCATTATGATAGTCATCTCATCTCTCGCCACCAGCTCTTTGAAAAGCTTTACAACATGGAGCGCAGTTGCCGTATCAAGCTCGGCAGTAGGCTCGTCCGCAAAAATTATGTCAGGCTTATGTGCGATAGCTCTTGCTATAGCCACACGCTGCTGTTCACCGCCGGACATTTCCCCCGGTCGGTGGAACATTCGCTTTTCAAGTCCCACGCTTCGCAGACATTCCCTTGTGCGCTTATCCCTTTCTTCATATGGATATTTCGCAAGTCTTAGACCAAAGTCAACGTTTTCATAAGCGGTCATTCCCGACATGAGTGCCACAGATTGGAACACGAACGCCATTTTATACCGTCGTATATCATCTCTGGCTCTTTCAGAAAGCCTTGTAATATCCCGTCCACCAAACATGACCTTGCCCTTTGTTGGCTTGTCAAGCGCTCCAAGAATATTGATAAGAGTAGTCTTACCGCTTCCTGAACGTCCTCTAAGGATCGTCAGCTTGCCCTTTTCTATTTCGATGTTGATATTTTTCAGCGCATTCACAACGCTTCCGTCGCCGATCTTAAAATCACGGCACAGATCTTCAGTTGAAAGTATAGTGTCCATGCCGCATGGCTCCTTTATCACATCAAACAGGATCTTCGCCCTCATCTCATCCACTGTATTGGTCATTTTGACCTATGTAATATACTCAAACAAAGGTTAAAATATTTGTGCATTATTCACATATCGTGTCAGAAGCACACAACGACCACAACATATTGTATTTCTTGTACAATATGTTCAAATTTCGGGCAATAAATTATGCAAATCAGCCCACAATTTTATGTAAAATGCCAAAATGGGTTCATTCAGCTAATCTTAATTATATCAATTTCTCTGTATTTTGTCAAGGATGTTAAACGTTTAAGATAACATAAAAACGAGGCTTGCGGAGGATTTAGTCACCTTAAACAAACTATAAAATCATTTTTTGTGCATTTCGCAATAAATCTTGTCAAAAAAGGTTGAAAACTCTGTAGCCGTCAAGATTTTAGCTTTCAATTAATAATAATTTTACATTTTGAAGAATAAAATCCGAAAAATTTCTACCGATATGCACAAAAAACATTTGATATATTTATTTAAAATATGCAAAAGCAAAACTGTTCTTAACATTATGTAAAAGGAGGCAAAAAAAACTATACAAAAAGGCATTTGTGCAATTTGAACCTATAAAAAAAGCCAAATATGAAAGAAATAAGCCTGCAATATGACGTAATATTCCCGTAAAAAACATTAAACATTGTCCTATTTATCATACAGTTTTCACATAGACAAGTATAATATTAGATAACGAAACAAGAAAGCCCCACAAGGGGCGGTTAAAATTGACTACCACGGCTCACGCCGCTGACATACCAGGAGGTTTTCATCATGAATGAATACAGAAACAACAACTTAAATGATAACAATAATAACAATTTTGAGAATAGCTATACACAGCAAAACGGATATAATCAATATCAGGCTCAGGCAGGCAGCGTGAATGAGTTCACATACAATCCTAATAAGAAAAAGTCAAAGGGCAAGAAGGTGCTTTCAGGCATTATTGCAGTGCTTTGCGTTGCAGCTATCGGAACTACTTCCATTGTAGGCTACAATCTTGTTACAGGAAAGAACGCTGTAGGCTCATCAAACAGCGGCACCGTTGTTTCAAAGGACGACAGCTCATCAAACAGTGCAAAAAGCACTGTTGACCGTTCAAATCTGCCAACTATCCAGCAGCTCTCAACTCCGTCCGACGCACTGACTATCCCTGAGATAGTAGAGAAAGTTTCACCTTCTGTTGTAGGCATCTCCTGTATCCTTTCAAACGGCACTGCAACAGGTTCAGGTATCGTAATGAGCGAGGACGGCTACATCGTAACCAACGCACACGTTGTTGACGGTGCACAGTCTATTTCAGTTGTGCTTCCTGACAGCTACAACGATACTTCAAGCAAATCAGATGACAGCAAATCAAGCTCTGACAGTAGCTCTGATGACGATGAGGACAACCTCACATACACAGCTACCCTTGTAGGCAAAGACACTCAGACTGATATCGCAGTTTTGAAGATAGACGCAAAGGGACTTACAGCCGCTGAGTTCGGCACATCTGCAGATCTTCAGGTAGGTGAAGCTTCTATCGTAATAGGCAACCCACTTGGCTTCTCACTTGCAAACTCTGTAACAGCAGGTATAATCTCCGCAACAGACAGAACGCTCACTGTTGAGGACAGGACAATGAATCTTATCCAGACAGACGCTTCTATCAACAGCGGTAACTCAGGCGGACCACTCATCAACGCATATGGTCAGGTAATAGGCATCACCTCTGCAAAGGTATCATCATCTGTGGGCGAGGGACTTGGGTTTGCTATCCCTATCGACGAGGCGCTCCCTATTGTTGAGGACCTTATGAAGAACGGTTACGTTACAGGCAGACCTAGCCTTGGAATTTCAGGTACAGACATCACAAGCGCATATTCATCTTACTATGGTATCCCACAGGGCTTCCTTGTAAAGAGCGTTACTAAGGGAAGCGGCTCTGAAAAGGCTGGTATTCAGGAAAATGATATCGTTATAGGCATAAACGGAACTGTTATATCAAACATCAGCGAGCTGAATGAGATAAAGAACAAGTGCAAAGTCGGTGACACTGTTCAGCTTACTATATACAGAAACAAGAAAATGATAAATGTTGACGTTGTTCTCGGCGAGTCCACAGAGGACACTTCTGAGTCAAATGACAACGACCAGAACAACAATAACAATAATAATAACAATAACAACGACGACTACAACGATTACTATGGAAACTATGGCAATGGTCTTGGCGGCTATAATTACGGCTACGGTTTCTAAATAACAAAGCTTTCTTCATATTTTTCATATTCTTTTACTTCAGGGAAAGAGCTGTTCCGAGAGATCGGGACAGCTTTTTTCTTGACTTTCTTCTTGACAGAGGGTCAAAGCAGTGTTATTATAATAAGGTATACTATTAAGGCAACACCGCACAAAGCCCACCTGACGGTATTGCCTTAAACGAGTACACTTCTTTATTTTGCAAAGGTCGGTGATTTTATGACAAAAGAAGAATATCTTGACTTTTGCGGTTCTATTGCAGGTGCGACATATGACCAGCCTTTCAACGAGGACTTTCAGTCCACTGCACTGCGCCACTGGGACACGAAAAAGTGGTTCGGGCTTTTGATGCTCCACAATGACAGGTGGATAGTAAACTTAAAGCTAAAACCCGAAGAAGTGCTGTTTTACAGGGATATCTACAAGGGCGTGACGGAAGCTTATCACATGAACAAGGTCCACTGGATAACATTGTATCTCGACAGCGACGTGCCAACAGAGGAGATAGAAGATCTTACCCTCAGAAGCTTTGAGCTTACAAAGAGTAAAGATAAAAAGAAAACCAAAAAGCGAAAGGAAGCTTTATAAAATGAGAACTTTTTCAAAATCAAGCAAGCTTGATAACGTGTGTTATGATATAAGAGGTCCTGTTATGGACGAAGCAAATGAAATGATAGCAAAGGGAGAAAAGATATTCAAGCTCAATATCGGAAACCCTGCTCCGTTTGCATTCAATGCCCCTGACGAGATAATACAGGTAATGACAGACAATCTGAGAAACGCTCAGGGCTATTCCGACTCAAAGGGCATAACAGAAGCAAGACAGGCTATTTATGATTATGCACACTTTAAGGGCATACCTGTTGAAAGTCTTAACGACATCTACACCGGAAACGGTGTTTCCGAGCTTATCACAATGGTAATGCAGGGTCTTCTCAACAACGGCGACGAGGTTCTTGTTCCTGCCCCTGACTATCCGCTGTGGACAGCTTCCGTTACTCTTGCAGGCGGTACTGCCGTTCACTATATTTGTGATGAAAGCTCCGAATGGTATCCTGACCTTGAGGACATGGAAAAGAAGATAACAGACAAGACAAAGGCTATCGTTATCATCAACCCTAACAACCCGACAGGTGCGGTATATCCAAAAGAAATACTTGAAAAGATAGCAGACATGGCAAGACGTCATGAGCTTATCATATTCTCAGACGAGATATATGACAGACTTCTTATGGACGGCGTTGAGCATACTTCTATCGCTTCACTTTGCCCTGACGTTTTCTGCATCACTCTTAACGGACTTTCAAAGTCACATCGTATCGCAGGCTTCCGTGTAGGCTGGATGACCCTTAGCGGTGATAAGAGCAGAGTAAAAGGCTACATAGAGGGTCTTAATATGCTTTCAAGCATGAGGCTTTGTTCAAATGTACCGAGCCAGTATATAATCAAATATGCTCTTGGTGATTACACAAAAACTGACGATCTGCTCCTGCCGGGCGGACGTATCTACGATCAGAGAGAGTATATCTACAACGCACTTAACAGCATTGACGGTCTGTCGGCTGTAAAGCCTAAGGCGGCATTCTATATCTTCCCTAAGATAGACGCAAAGCGTTTCAACATCACAAATGACGAGCAGTTCGTGCTTGATTTTCTCCGTGAGAAGAAGATACTTCTTGTTCATGGCGGCGGCTTCCACTGGGAACAGCCTGACCATTTCAGGATAGTTTATCTTCCTAAGCTTGAGGATCTTGAATACTCCATGAATGAAATGAGAGATTTCCTCAAAGACTACAAGCAGAAGTAAAACTGTAGAGCGGACAGTGTTCGCCCAATATGCTTTTATGCTCATACCATACATCTACAAACACAGACACGAGGTACAAAAATGTCAAAACTTTGCAAATCATGTGGAAACTATTATGAGGGAGATCACTGCGACAAGTGCGGCTATGGCGACCCAAACTTAAAGACCCACGCCGCCGACAAATACAAAAAGCCCACAAAGCCTGAACGTTTCAGGACGGAGGAGGAAAAAGAGCTTTATGCCGAGTGGGAAAAGGAGAAAAAAGATGACACTGAGATAAAGCGTCACTATGATCCCAATGCAGGCAAAAAGACCCTTGCCATTGTGGCGGTAGTTGTTATAGGCGTTATCGTGGCTGTGCTATACAAAAGCGGAGTTATTTTCAACTCCACAAAGACAGAGGTAATAGAAAAATACTTCAAGTCCATACAGACAAGCGATTTCGACTCATTCGTGGAGTGCTTTCCGAAAGAGATGAAGAACGAATACGAACAGCAGCGAACCGAAGGCGGATATGGCAAAGAGCAGGTTATGAAAGAAGTCCTTTACGGTGATTTCATTGAAAGCTATGGTTCTGATTACACTATCGACGTATCTTTCGGCAGAGAAACAAAGCTTAAAGAATCTGAATATGACCTGAGCGAATACAAAAGCTTTTACGGCTCTGCACCGAATGTTTCAGAGGCTTATGAGATAGTAACGAACGTGACTTTCAAAGGCTCAAAGGGCAGTGAGGACGCAAAGCTTTACATCTACGTTGGAAAATGCAGCGGAAAATGGTGCATTTTCAATATCACGCAGGATAACGGCATTGTTGACGAGAACACTGGGCTTAAAACTTCAGAAAATTAAATAGCACAAAGCAAAACCGCCACGGAGAAAGATCCGCAGCGGTTTTTTTGTTTTGCGATAAAACCTATATGGTGGAATGTCGTATTTCTGTTAAACAGAAATTGAGTCGCTCCCCTACATATAAGTGGCGTAATTATAAGCTTTTATGTGATATTATTTCTTATTAAAAGCAAATGACTTTCTTGTTCTCTGCTTTCCGCCTATTGACATTGTGAATATCTTGTCGCTCATGAAGATTTTCAGTGCGACAGTCATGCACACTACAAGAAGTACTATCTGATAGATAAGTCCCCCTGCATAAAGGCTGTAGTTGCCAAACATTACGTTCTCGCTTGCCATAAAGGTATGGGTGAACGGTATAGCATAGACGATATACTTTATAACAGGTGAAAGCGTTCTGATATCAACTACCATTGCAAGAAGATATGGTATCATTGCGGAGAAGGTTATAGGCAAAAGAATTGTCTGGGCAGATTTTGCGTCTTTTGCAAGTGCTCCTAATACCATTGAGAGTGACAATGAGATAAGGATAGACACAAACATCTGTATTCCCACAAGAGCATACTGTCCAATGCTCATAGTAAGACCAAGGTTTTCCATTGCAGATTCATATGCTGAGGTATCTCCCATGCCCTCAGTAAGACCGCCTGTCATTTTGCTCATGCCGAACATATAGACCACAGCCTGCAAAGCCGCAACAACACCTGCGGCAAGCATTTTTGACGCAAGGACTGAAAGTCTTGAAACAGGTGCGGAAAGAAGCGTTTCAAGGGTCTTGTCTATTTTCTCGGTAGAGATCGCGCTAAGTATCATCTGAGCCGAGAACATTATAAGAACGAACATTATTATAGGCACTACCATGCTTTGTGCGGAACAAAGGGACATCACTACAGAACTGCTCACTTTATCTGCCTTGTCGCCAACAACCGTTGTTTCAGAAAGCAGTACAGGGTCTTCAAGCTGATTCATTTCGTCCTCTGTCATTGCGCCGCTTGAAAGCTTATCCTGATAGATAGTTGATTTTACTGCCTGCTGTATAACTGCAAGGGCAGTGTCTGAGCCTGTGTTTATATTTGACATGGTTGCAAGAGAGGTCATTCTCTGAACATATCCAACGTCTGCCTTTTTATGCTGTTTTACCTGCTCTGTAAAGCCTTTTGGTATTATCACAACGCTGTCCTGATCGAGCCTTTTAAGCTCTGCGGCATAGTCATCAGACTTTATATCTACAACTGTTATCTTACCGTCACCAGCCTTTGCAGTAGCTTTCAGAGAGTTTAAAACGTTTTCTGTGAACTCTGTTTTGTCAAGGTCGCAGATAGTAAGGTCGGAGGCCTTTTCGGCACTGTCGCTTATTGCCCCTGACATTGCCTGACCTGCCATAACAAGCACCACTACTGTGACTATCATTGTTATAATAGTTTGCAGGCTGAGCATTTCCTTTAATTCCTTGCGGAAAAGACTATAAAACTTCACGGTCAAGCACCACCCTTTCAAAGACTTCTTCAAGGTTCTGAGCGCCATATTTTTCAATAAGCTCCGCAGGCTTGCCGACTTCCAGCAACTCGCCCTTTGCAATTATACCCACTCTGTCTGAAACATACTCTATTTCAAGCATATTGTGAGAAGAAAGCAGAAAGCTCATGCCCTCAGAAGCAAGCTTTCTTATCATTCTTCTTATTTCAAGGGCGTTTATGATATCAAGTCCCGAAGTCGGCTCGTCAAGGATAGCCAGTGCAGGGAGCGGCATTATCGCCCTTGCAAGGAGAAGCTTTCTTGCCATACCACGGGAATAATTTGATATTTTATCATTAAGCCTGTCACCAAGCTCGCATATCTCACAGCCACGCTTAACAAATTCGTAAGCCTGTTCTCCGTTGTCGGCATAGATAGAAGCCATGAACTCCAGATATTCTCTGCCTGTCATGGTCTTATACGCACCAGCCTCGTCAGGGAGGTATGTAATGCTTTTTCTTACCATATCAGGTTCAGTGAGAATACTATGACCTGCCACGATAGCGTCGCCCTCTGTTGCCTGCAAAAGTGTTGATATCATTCTTATTGTTGTTGTCTTTCCTGCACCGTTTGGACCTATCAACGCAAATATCTCGCCCTTTCCAACATCAAAAGTGACGTTATGGGAGGCGTAAATGCCTTTTTTGTACTGCTTTGAAAGCCCTTTGACCTGTAAAACGGTTTCCATCGTTTCCCCATTCCTTTCTTTGTCTGTATCATTATATTTTTTGTGAATAAATCAAGTATAGCACACCACGTTCCAACTGTCAATTGACATTTGTCATGTACTGCTATGTAAATATGATTTGCTAATAGTATACACTGTCTATGACACGATGTAAATAGCGGTTTTCACCAAAACAGGCATGATTTTTATTTTTTATGCGTCAGAATGTAAAATTCACTTACTTTGTGAGATAAAGTAAACCACGTTACATAATGATTACAAATCAAATAATATTCTGTACATTTTCAACTCTTTCAAGTACGTTTTTTTGGATATCACAATGTAATGATTTGATTACATTTTGGTTACAGACAAGGGTAAAAAAACGGACGATTGTTGAAAACTTTATAATTTTCAACACCAAATTGCTGTTATAGCATGAGTTTTAAACATTTTCAACATAGTTTTCAACATTTTCAAAAGTTTTCAACTGTAGTTTTCAACTGTCCAAAAAAGCTCTTGTTACCGTTTTTTAATCATTTGTAATTTATTCATTTTTCGTACTTCTATAGTAAATAGGGAGGATTTATTACATTTTCACCAATGAACGAATTTAAAATTTGTGAAGTATTTAAGTTTTAAAATAGGCTTTTGCTGTTTACAAATGAATGAAAATATGTTAAACTTATAATAAATATGAATGAAAAGTTACAATATTCATTATTGGAGGAAAAATTATGGGAAAATTAACCAGTCTGAAAAAAGCCGCCGCTGTGCTGCTGACCTCGGTAACACTCATGTCGGCTGCGGCGGCACTGCCTGCTGTGGACGAAACGCCGCTTCTTTCGCAGACGGCGATAACTGTTGAGGCGGCAAGCGTCGGAAAAGTCACAGGGCTTACTTCAAAAACACTTAGCAACAGCGAGATAAAGCTTAGCTGGAAAAAGGTCAGCGGAGCTTCGGGATACTCAGTTTGTATGAGGAAAAACGGTAAATATCCGCAGATCGCAGACGTAAAAAGTGGCTCGACCCTCACATACACTGTGAAAAATCTGCCAAATGCTACCCGTGAAAACTTCAAGGTAAGAGCCTACAAGACCGTGAAAGGAAAAAAGGTATACGGCGCATATTCCGACAACTGGAACACCGCCACGAACCCACAGCCTGCAAAGGGTCTTAAAGTATCAAGCGTTTCCTATAACAGCGTAAAGCTTTCATGGACAAAGATAGGATGCACAAATTGCAGAGTATTTCAGCTTAAAAATGGTCAGTGGAAAGAGATCGCAAAGACCACTTCCACAAGCTACACTGTAAAAAATCTCAGCCAGAAGACCACCTACAAGTTCAAGATAAGAGCCTGCAAGACAGACGACAAGAAAGCCAACCACTACGGAAAATATTCCGCAGAGGTATCCGCTACTACATCTAAAGCTCCTGCTGTTGTGACACCTGTTTCACAGCATGGTCAGCTTTCTGTAAAGGGTGCGAACATTGTTGACAAGAACGGCAAGGTATTCAAGATAAAGGGTATGTCAACTCACGGCATCATGTGGGAGGATTTTTCCGATATCCTTACAAAGGACTCACTTAAAGTTCTCAGAGATGACTGGAAGGTCAACACCATAAGAATCGCAATGTATACTTATGAATGGGGCGGCTACTGCACCGAGAACGGCAAGTATCAGGCGCAGGCAAAGCAGAAAGTCAAGACAGGCGTTGAGAATGCAAAATCTCTTGGTATGTATGCTATAATCGACTGGCACGTTCTCAACGACAGAAACCCTAACAACCACAAAAATGAAGCTATCAAGTTCTTCACAGAAATGGCTAAGACCTACAAGGACTACAATAACGTTATTTACGAGATCTGCAACGAGCCTAACGGCGGTGTAACATGGACAGGCGGCATAAAAAGTTACTGCCAGAGCGTTGTAAGCGCTATCAGAAAATACGACAGTGACGCTATCATAATTTGCGGTACAGGCACATGGAGTCAGGACATAGATCAGGTACTTGGCAACAAGCTTTCAGACAAAAACTGCGTTTATGCTCTTCACTTCTATGCAAACACTCACACTGATTGGCTGAGAAACAGACTTCAGAACTGCTACAAAAAGGGACTTCCTGTTCTTGTATCTGAGTTCGGAACTTGCGATGCAAGCGGAAACGGCGGATATAACTCAACAGAAAGCACAAAATGGCTCAAGCTTCTCGACTCACTAAAAGTAGGCTACATAAACTGGTCAGCCTGCGGAAAGAGCGAAACGGCTTCCGCATTCAATAGCGGTACGAACCTTAAAGCTATAAAGAGCGGCACTTCACAGCTCACAGCAAGCGGCAAGTTCGTTCGTGATTGGTACAGAAACCACTGATAACACAAAAGACCTCTCTTGGTGGGAGGTCTTTTTTTTGCACAGAAACTAACGATAAGCGGGCGACCCAAGGTCGCCTCTACACTATAAAAACACAGCCGAGGGGCATTTACCTCTCGGCTATTGTTATTTTATATCATATCACAAAGAACAGTGCCGTTCTTATAACTGCTGTAAAAAGCATAGCATAGAACGATGTACCAAGCAAAAGCTGATTTGCCCAGAATATATCGTTAGGCTCGCATGGCTTTAGATTTCTGCCTATAACAGGCTTTCTTACAAGCTGTCCGCCGTAATACTCATCACTGCCAAGCTGTATACCCAATGCACCTGCACACACCGACTGAGTTTGCGCTGAATTAGGACTAGGGGATTTTCTTCTGTCTTTTTTGTATACCTGAGAAGCGTTCTTGCTGTCAAGGTGAAGATAAGAAACGTTCATTTTCATAAGCAGGGCGGCTATTCTTGCAGGTATAAAGCTGAGAACGTCGTCTAGCTTTGCAGGGAATTTGCCGAAGTTTATGTATGTGTCTGTTTTATAGCCCACTGTGTTGTCGATAATATTCACTGTTCTGTAGAGTATTCCGCCCAGACCTCCGAATATCGCAGACCAGAAAATAGGTGCGACCGCCCAATCTGTGGTGTTCTCTGCAACCGACTCCACCGTACTTTTTATAACAGCGTCAATGTTCATATCGTCGGTGTCACGGAAGGTCACTTTTTTTACCTTGCGCTGTGCCGAAGAAAGATTGCCTGCCCTTGCAGCACGCATCACTCCCCCTGCCGCAGTTTTAAGGGACTTTACAGAAAGTGCTGACCAGCACATTATGCCCTCGAGGAAAATGCCAAGTGCGGCATTTAGCTTATAGCCCACAAATAGAAGAAGCAATGCCACAGCGGCAACTATAAGAAGCACTATCACTGTCATCATAAGACCTGCCATGCGCTGTGCTTCAGGAGTATTTTTATAGCTGTTTCTGAAAGACTTATCAAGCTTTGCCACAAGTTTTTTTATAAAATACTGAGGATAGACCACTACTTCAGGGTCGCCAAGGAGCATATCCAGCGCAAAGCCAAGCGCAAGCGCCGCCAGTGAATTTATCAACATATATACATATCCTTTCTTCAGGCAATAATTACTTATGATAATTATATCACAACATTTTCTGATTTTCAATACCTTTATGCTCTGATTTTAAGGGATAAGGCACAAAAAAGGGCGGTCAGAGCCGCCCAAATAAAAGTCTTTCAAAAAAATCATAAACTAAGATGCGAACACTTTTTGCCCCTACACTGAATAGATATATCCATAAGCTTTTGTGATAACTGTATTATTTGCATATCTCCGAAAGCTTTTCAAGCATAAGATCCATTTCCTCGTCTGTGCCGATAGTGATTCTCAGGAAGTTATCTATTCTCGGCTTGTTGAAATATCTCACGAAGATACCATTTTCACGGAGGTATGTGAAGATCTCCTTTGCGGAGAGCTTTTCATGTTGTGCAAAAAGAAAATTCGTTTCGCTGTCAAGGACGTTGAAGCCCATTTCACGCATTTTTTCCGCTGTTCTATCCCTTGTTGCCTTGACCTTTTCAACTGTCGCCTTGAAATAATCCTCGTCAGAAAGGCTTGCAACGGCAGTTTCTATGGCTATCTGGTCGAGAGGATAGGAATTGTATGAGTCCTTTACAGCCCGCATATAGCTGATAAGCTCAGCACTTGCAAAAGCCATGCCCACTCTCATGCCTGCAAGGGAACGTGACTTTGAGAAAGTCTGTGTTACAACGAGATTATCGTACTCTTTCACAAGCTCCACGCAGGAATATCTGCCGAAATCCACATATGCCTCGTCGATTATAACAATGCTGTCCTGATTGTTTTCAAGAAGTTCTCTTATAAATTTCTCACCCACACCAAGGCTTGTCGGAGCATTAGGGTTTGGTATAACAACGCCGCCGTTAGGCTCTTTGAAGTCCTCGATATTTATTACAAAATCATCGTCAACGCTCTTAGTCTTGTATGGTATTTTCAGAAGCTCACACCACACAGGATAGAAAGAGTAAGTTATATCAGGATAAAGTATAGGCTTATCAGAGTTGAAAAATGCTCTGAAAGCTGTGGCAAGCACATCATCTGAGCCGTTTCCGCAGAAAACATTCTCGCTTTTAAGCCCAACACGCTCCGCAAGCGCCGCCCTAAGAACAGACGCGTCAGCACTAGGATATTTTCTAAGCTCCGCTATGGTCTTGCCTTCCAATATCGCCTTTACCTTTGGTGACGGCGGATAAGGGTTTTCATTTGCATTGAGCTTTATTATCTTATCGTTTTTAGGCTGTTCCCCTGCAACGTATGGCTCTATATTTATAAGGTTTTTTCTCCAAAGCTTTTCGCCCATTTTACATTATCCTCTCTATATTTTATCATAGTAAAGTATTAATATAAAATATTATAGCACATACCGCTTATGTTGTCAAATAAAAGCCGCCTAGCTTTCAAAGTAAGCCTGTATAGACTGCAAAACGCCGTCATAGTAATATGCGTTCACGCTCATGGAATCGCTCTTCCAATCAAGAAACTGATCTTTGCCGTTTCTGTCGCTGACCTCAGGTGTGCCGAGAATCGCAGCCATCTCCTCAGGAGTTGAATTTTTTGTTATACCGAATATTGAGCAGTCGCTTTCGGTGGTGAAACTCATTCTTATCTTATGGAGGGTATGATCGCTGTTGAGCCAGAAGTCGAAGATGATGATATTATCCACAGTCGAGCTTGTTTTTCCGTAGCAAAGAGCAGACTCGTATTCATCGTCAGGGGTATCCACCATTTCTGCTCTTACATCATCAATAAGCTCATTGCCTGTGAAAACGTGGTCTATGCCCTTATAGCTTACGCTTATATCCTTAGGCAGAACAGCGTCTGAAGTAAGGTCAAGTGCCTTGAGGTCATCATATACCTTTACTCTGTTCTCATCAGTGTTTACAGTGCTCTCGCCCGGTGTTGTTATGCCTGTATACTCAGATGTGAAAACCGCCTCTCCGTCTTTTTCGTGTATTTCTTCCTGCGGATAGTTTTTGCTGTAGTATGTGAAATCGGAAGCCGAGAAGTAATCAAGCACTACGTCATACTCTTCGTAATTACTATATGTTTCCACCACGCCGAGTGAAATTGTATAGTCAACGTTCTCCCAATACATTGTATAGCATTTATAATCGTCCATGCCGTCATATTCGCTGTCCATATAAATGCTTGTAGGGCAGCCCATTTTGTCGATTATTTTATCAAGATCTTCTTTATTGCTGTAGCAGCCGTAGCTTTCATACTCCCAGTCGGAGGTATCCACAGCCTCTTCTAAAGGTATGGTAATGCTCCAGCTGTTTTCCTTGAGAATGTCAGCCACACTTGCGTCACGGTCAAATGGGTTTGCACCGGTAAGGTCGTAGTTTGTTTGGCTCTCATCTGATGAAACGAAGGTTATCTCAACGTCACTGTTTTCACCTATCATTTTATCAATGCTCATAATATCACTAGATCTGCCAATATCGTCGCCGTACATTTTCATATTGGCATTGCCGCCGTCTATGGCACTAAGGTCAACAGGCACTGATATTTTGTTGCCGAAAATATCCTGCGGCAAAGTATCTGACGGCGTACCACCATTAAATCCGTCTATCCAATATAGATTGCCGTCTTTGTTATCGTTAGCGGTATCAGACAGGGTCTTATCGCCCTTTGAAGCTGTGCTGTCATTTTGTGAAGAAGCAACAACAATATCATTATTATCATCGTCATCACTATTATTTGAACTAAGCATTACCGCCGCTGTGATACCTCCGCCCACAACTGCCACGGCACAAACGCCTGCTATTACTTTTGCTTTTACTGTTGAAAACATTCCTTTTCCTCCCGATATAGTTTTTGTTGATGTTACGCTATCGGGAACTGCATTAGCGGCTGAGGCTGAGCCTGTGAAAACGGTAAGTTTCGGAAGAACGGTGTTTGAAGCCTCTTTATTAAGAAGCTTTGAAAGAATAAATACAGGCACGACAGCATGAAGTCTGTCGTTGTTGTTTTCCTCGTATATAAGCACCGCCTCCTTTATCTTTTTTCTTGCGGCACTAAGACGGGAAGTTACTGTACCTGTGGTGCAGTTCATTACCTCTGCTATCTCAGGCACTGTGAGCATATCAAAATAATACAGTATCACCGAACGCCTTTGCTCCTCTGTGAGAACAGTGTCGATAATATCCATTATTATCTTTCTTTTAGCGTCATTGCTCACATATTCCTCCGGGATAAGCCCTTCGTCAGGGATCTCCTCTATTATCTCCTCTGAGTTGTCCTCAGGGGCGGAATTGTTTCTAAAGTGCATTTTGCAGAGATTTATCCCTATCCTGTTTACCCATGCTGGAAAATTCTCAGGCTGTGCAAGAGTGCCAAGCTTTTGAAGGGCTGTAAGATAAGTTTCCTGAGTGATATCCTCTGCAAGCTGTGGGTCGCCAAGAAGCTTCAGGCAGCTAAAATACACTGTTCTGCCCGTTTCTTCATAAAGCGCACCGAACGCCGCCTTGTTTCCCTGTGCCGCCTGCAATACAAGCTTTTTGATATCATCTTTTTCCATGTTTTTGACCTGCTCTTTCTTTCCGAATTGCCGTTTTCTCGTCCGCTGTTTTATCAGTCCCGACATTAGTTAGATGCAAAACGCAGACGATTTGTTGAGCAAATTCAAAATCTTCATATATAATTTACTTATGGTTAATATTTGTTATTATAATATTACAGAAATAATTATATCACATAACAAAATGCCTGTCAACGAGCAAAAAAATATCCCCCACAGATGTGAGGGATAGGTTTTTTTAGAACATACCTGCAAGATACATTCTGCTTTCATAAAGCTTTTTTGAATTTGTATCGAAGGCAAAATGATATCTGTAGAGAGGTGTAAGCCCTGCGGCATTTTTCTCACCTGCAACATATGCAACGAAAACATCAGGGTCAGTGTCGCTGTTCACACAGTATGTTCCGCTCATTGACATATCGCCCTGTGAGTAAACATAGGAAAGATAGTTGCCTGAAATGCTGTTCTCGCCCTTTGAGATGCCCTGAGAAGCAAGCATATCCTGCACTGATTGTGCTGAATAATCGTCTATGTTGTCATATATCTCATCAAGCTTCTTTGTGCTTGTGACATCATAGCAAAGCCTTGTTGGCATACCGGTCGGTATCCAAGCAGGGGTGTAAATATCGTTTGACATAGGCGTTTCCTCTGCCCATACCACATAGCTGTCTGCAAGAGATACCTGTCCGTCAGGGTTTGTTAGATTTGCAACATAGACCGTTATCTCATCTCCCTGCGGCTCGACCTTTGGGATAAGGGTCATGTAATAGCTATCCCACCATTCACCGCCGAAATAGTTGTCAGCACCTACACGATAATTGAGCATTTCGCCCTTTTTATCCTCATAGTGACCTCCATCGCAGTATACAAAGCTATACTCGTCAGCATATTTTGCATAGAAATCAGACGTCTTTATATATCCGCCCACCTGCATGATGTCACCATTGAGCTGAACAAGACCTGACGAAAGATCAGCATTTTTTATCTCGTCAGACACAGTGTAAACAGCCATTTCAAGCTCGCTGTTTGAATTTGTACCGCTTGCATCATCGTCAGTAACATTATCTTCATTATCAGCATTTTCATCAAGTTCGTTTAGATTGTCCTCTATCTCCTGCTCGTTCACTTCCCCCTGTGCGTCTGTCTGAACGGCTGTGTTTGGCTTATCAGCATCTGATGTCTTATCTCTGTTTGCAAGCACCACCCCTGTGATACCTCCGCCAACTACTGCCAATGCGACTACTCCTGCTATTACTTTTGCTTTTACTGTTGAAAACATACCTTTTCCTCCCGATTTACTTATTGTAGTATTTTTATCGGGAACAATATCCTCGGCGGCTGCCGTGTTGCTGAAAACGGATAATTCAGGCAGCTTCAAATGCTGACATTCCTGCATAAATATCTTTGACAGAACAGGTATAGGCATAACAGCATGAAGCCTGTCATTGTTTTTCTTTTCGTAAATAAGCACCGCCTCCCTTATCTTCTTTCTTGCAGCGCTAAGACGGGAAGTGACAGTGCCAACAGAACATTCCATTATCTCTGCTATCTCAGCCACGCTCATCATATCAAAATAGTAAAGTATTATTGTCTGACGCTGTTCGTCAGTGAGAGCGGTGTCGATAATGTTCATTATTATCCTGCGTTTTTCTTCGCTGTCGGCATAATCGTCAGGGATAAGCTCGCTGTCGGGCGTATCGTCGATTATCTTTTCCGACTCCTCCTCCGCAGTGCGGGGATTTTTCCTGAAATACATTTTGCAGTTGTTTATGGCAATGCGGTTTACCCACGCTGAGAAATTCTCAGGCTCTTTAAGGCTGTCAAGCTTTTCAAGAGCTTTCATGAAAGTGTCCTGAGTTATATCCTCCGCCTGCTGAGCATTTCCAAGAAGCTTCAGGCAGTTAAAATATACCGACCTGCCCGTTTCTTCGTAAAGCTCGCCGAAAGCTGCTCTGTCACCCTGTCCTGCCTGCAAAACAAGACGTCTTATCTTTTCCTTTTCCATTTTTTCTACCAAGCTTTCTTTTTATTATCGAACAAAAAAATATCCGTTTTCAGCACTCGGTTATTGTTCCGACATCACTTAGATGTTTGCTGAAAACGGAATATTGAGCAAATATAAAACTTAATATATTGTTTACAAAATATTAATCAACATATTCTCTGACTCTGAGATGTATACCCACGCTGTCAGCAACCGCCTGAGATTTTTTTATCTCCTCTTCGCCGATTATATCAACCACAGTGAGCATTACCTCCGGCACGAACTCTTTCACTCTCTTTGCAAAAGAGAGCATTTCTTCAAAGCAGTTCACGCCCTTGAATGAGGGTCTTGTTATCTCGTCATAAGCCTTTGCGTCAGAAGCGTTAAGACTTATTGAGATTATATCAACAAGTCCCTTGAACTCGGCAGGAGTTTCACGCTTGTTGATAAGGTCGCTAAGACCATTTGTGTTGATCCTTATAGGTGTCTTTGTAACAGATTTTATATACTTTGCAGTTTCTTTGAGTATTTCAAGCTCACAGGTAGGCTCGCCATAGCCACAGAAAATAATTTCCTTGTAGCTGTCAAGGTCACGCTTTTTGATGTTGTCTATTACCTCCTCGGCAGTAGGCTGATGTTCCAGCCACAGTGGGTCAGAGCCATAAGCACCGTCACCGTTGTGACGAATACAGAATGTGCAGTTGCATGGACACTTGTTTGTGATGTTGAGATAAAGCTTATCGCCTATCTCATAAGAAATATTCATAGCTTTTATCATTATAATTACCTCTTTTTTGTAATATATCAAAGTATCAGAGCAGACAGGCGACCAAAGGTCGCCCCTACAGAGAAATCATCGCCGTTAGGCGATACCTTCATTCCTCATTCCTCACTCCTCATTCCTCACTAATATCTATTCTCTTATCTGTCCGTTGCCTGAGATAAGATACTTTGTGGTGGTCATTTCTCTAAGACCCATAGGACCTCTTGCATGAAGCTTCTGAGTGGAAATGCCTATCTCAGCACCCAGACCGAACATTCCGCCGTCTGTAAATCTTGTTGAGCAGTTTACATATACTGCCGCTGAGTCAACACGCTTTTGAAATTCCTGTGCCGCAAAAAGGCTTTCTGTTACGATACACTCAGAATGTCCTGTGGAAAATCTGTCGATGTGTTCAAGTGCTTCCGCCATGTCGTCAACGACCTTGATAGAGATTATATAGTCAAGAAACTCTGTTGCATAATCGTCATCATCAGCAGGAGTAACGTTCTCAGGACCAAGTATCTGCCTTGTAAGCTCACAGCCTCTTATCTCAACGTGGTGCTTGTCAAGTCTTTCTTTAAGCTTCGGGAGAAAATCCTCCGCAATATCCCTGTGAACAAGACAGCTTTCAACTGCGTTGCATACAGACGGACGTGAGGTCTTGCCCGTAGTTACATTGTAAGACACATCAAGTTCTGCTCGTCGTCCATTTTCTGTCTGGGTCCAGCTCCTAATGGTATCCCAGAAAATTATCCCTTTCTCTTGAAGTTCGACCGTGACTTCACACTTTGTCGCTTTTGAAGAGTGTCCTCTAACAACTGCATACATCCTTGCTTTCCCATCGGAAACGACAAAGTCGTAATCTGCGTCGTAAATATAATCCATCAATGGTACGACAGCGTTATATCCATTATCAGTAGGATCATTTACGGCAGCAGCCCTTGGTGCCGAGATAATCGATATACAGACCACCATGCACAGCACACAAGCGAGATACTTTTGTTTTCTCACAGACATAGTAAACACCTCCTTCCATCGTATTTGCCTATAATTACGAAGAAGGAGGTGTAAACAGGGACACTTATTTTGACAAATATTCTATTTTTTCAGTAATCATACTCAACTCGTCTAAATCTATATTTCCATATAGATTATAAACAATATTGTCATATACCCAAATTATACTATTATTCCCATCCTTGCTATTCAAATACGCTTCAATCCCATTAATAGTGATAACTTCACATGTTGCATCTTCTGTATCAACGATAGAGCCATAATCGCCATCGTCTCCGACAGGGCGCTGGTTCATTTCAAAGAATGCCCCGCGCTTATCTTCATACATAATATAGCGTCGATTATTTGATGTTATTCTATTAGCAATTTCACACATTCCTTCAGGAATATATCCAAAAGACAATTCTGGTAGTATAATTTCATCTGCCTTATTGGAATGAGATACAAAACGATAATCCGTTAACTCATTAAAGACCCGAACAACAATTTCAATAACCTTTTCACGATACGCTTCCACCGTCATAAGTCCGCAGAAAGAGATTATCGCGACGGCTAGTATAGCAGCAACTGTTTGTCTCATATAACGTAGAAGCCTATTTACCTTAGGTGTACGACGCTGTTCTTTTAGGAGTTTCTGCATTTTTCGTTCGAATCTGTGGGAACATCGAAATTCAGGAATCTCATCATCTCTCGGCAGTGTGTTCAACCAAATATTGCGTGCATCAGCGGCATGCTCAAACAGCATTTCATCTGTAATATGCACTTCTACACCCCTTCTCGTTCTAATATTTTCTCCAATCTTGCTTTTGCCCGTTGCACAGTTTTGTGAACATTTTCTTGTGTCATAGAAAGTATTTGCGCTACTTCCGCTTCTGTAAATCCGCTGTCATATCTCAAAAGTAATATTTCACGATATTCGGTTGGAAGAGTTGCAATTGCCGCAGAAATGTCCATCCTGTTTTCTAATTTTTCCAAATCCTGCGGAGACGGTACATTGATATAAGTTTCATCAAATGCCATAGATGAATGCCTTTTCCGGTATCGATAGAGATCAATCGCGGTTCTCTCAACTATTGTTACGACTAAATTTCGTGTTCTGGGACACTGCGGATCTTCAATTTTGTCAATGATCTTAATAATTTTCAAAAAGGACTCATGAACTACATCCTCAGTATCATGTGTATCCATAAGTATCTTATTTGCCTCGTAAAGCATCAGCTTTTTATAGGTATCATATATAATCTCGAATTTGGATTTATCCTCATCCGATTCTATCATGGCCAGATAAATAAGCATTTATAATCCCCCCAAGACAACCTTTTGAAATTATATCATTCTTGTGACTATACAACAATATTTTTTATTAATCCAGAAACACAGCATTTTGCATCTGACCTATTCCAATTTCAATCTCCGCAGTTTGCGGCATATCAACGTATTGGGAAGCGCCGAAAATTGGAAACATGCTATGGTAATAATGCTCTCAACCGCCTCGTATATTTACGCATCTGCTCTTTTGTTTCTAACACTTCAAAGTAAGCGTAGATCTGCCGCAATGGTGCTTGCTATCCGAATGAAGGTCGTTGCCAAATGCGGTGCCACTCGCATCTGCAAACTGGCTGTATCGCTCACCCAAAGTTTCCTTTCTGTGTGGATCATGGCGCACCATTTGCCGAGCTGTGCTTCATTCGGGTTGTTATCCGGTTGCCTATGAAGTTTTCGAGGTGCAGCATATCCGCGCTTTCAGGCGCGTGTGATATTTGGCTGTGGATCAGCCGGGAAAGGCTCCTATCAGACGATAAGGACCTTTCCTCGCGGATGCACGAATAGCCCGTTGCAGAAGCGTGGAAAGGGGGACACGCTCCTGCACGGGCTGCTAATGTTATTCTCTTTTTCCTAATCGGCACTAATCTTATTGCAGATATTTTATCGGCAGAATTCTCCAAATTTGTCTTTAATTAATCCGATGTATATCTGCTCATTAAACCACTTCTCAAACAGTCTTAAGGTCCTACCCATAGCCGGGTAGGACCTTTTCTGTTCAACTACTCGCCGTAGTATTGTGGCCTACCGGCAGAGGCAAAGCCCTCCTTGTCGGTAATGACCACATTGTTATATCCGCTGGCACAGTGGATGATGAGCAATCCGCCGTTTGCACCCCTGCCGCCAACAATACCCACATGGGAATTATCCGGATAGAATACCAAGTCACCGGGCTGGACGTCTGACCACGAAATATCGGTGCAATAGTTGTGCTGCATGGTGGCACCGCCGCCATGGCCGATGACATAGCTGCCGCCGGACTGATTGAAGAAAACCCAATCCACAAAGCCGCTGCAATCCAATCCGTAGGGGCGGTAGGTCCCCGTGGTGGAGCTGCCTGCCGCCGTGACCTGCCGTAGCTCGCCCCACCGGACGTCCCAGCCGATCACGAGGCTCTTTCCGCCCCAAAAATAGTTCACCTTGCCGACAAGAGAACAGGCGGTGCGTACCACCGCCTCGCGCTCCGGCGATAGATCTTCCGGCAGATTGCGGATTAGCGCCGCCGTATCCCCGCTGACGGAGTACACATCCTCGATCAGCTCCCGCAGGAGATCCCGCTGCTCCAGCAGCTCGTCCAGTGCCGCGATCTGGTTACGGTTGAAATGATACGCGGTTTTCATTTCCTCTGCCGTTTTTTCGGTAATGGTGATGTAGAGCTTTCGTTCCGTCCAACCGTCACGATCACCGCTGCCGGGGTGATGGATAACCTCAATGCGGTGGGTAATGGTGCTCATATCCCAAAAGACCGCTTTCAGGCGCGCAATGCGGTCGGCATTCATGGTAGCCACGTCCGCGGCGTCCACATCGTCGCTGCCCGCCACCTTCACCGCGAACACCGCCAGAACTTCCACCCAATCGGCAGACTGCCCGGTCACGGAGATGGAGTCGTAGCTGTCCGCTGTTTGCAATTCCTCCAACCGCTCGTTATACTCATAATTGACCTGCGCCACCGCAGCGGAGATCGGCACAACACCCGCCTCCCGGCTCTCGTTGGAAAAGAGGATACCGAAGGGGGACGCCACGATTGCCGCCACAAGGATCACCGTCAGTATCAGCACCAGCACCACCGCACCGCCGCCTGCCGACAGGATCGAGCTGACCGCAGACGCCACTCCTTTCCCGATTTCTTTCACTGCCTGGACTGCCACGCTGCCCAGCTTTTTGGAAGCCCTTCCGCCGCTCTGCGCGGATTCCTGAAGCATCTTCCGCTGCGCCTTTCTCTGCGCCGCCGCCCTTGCGCGGTGCGTGATGATTGCATTGTTCGGCGCTGCGTGATCAGTTGGTCGAACACGCATGGTGCGCGTGGCCTTGGTCATGACCTGTCCGCTCTTGGGGCCAGGGCTGCCCTTGGCCGATACCCCCGAATTGCCTTTCTGCGGAGTGGTCATTGTACCTCCACGGTCGGACGGTGGAGGTACAATGTGCCGCTCTGCTGTTCTTTTCTCGGCAAGGTTCCGCCGATAGGCGGCTTTCGCGTCCTGCGCAGCTTTCTGCCGCCCACGCTCCTGCGGGGCGGCATTTGCGCTTTTTGGACCTCCGCAATTTTGCGGAGAAATGGTCCGGTTTCCGACTTCGTTTCGTGCAGCGTGTGATTGCGGCGTATCGGGCAAGTTTCTTCCTGCCGGTGTCACGCGGTTCGTGGTTTCGAGCGTTTCTGACGCAGTACGGCTTTCTGACGCACTATTCTTACCTTGCCGTTTCTGCTCCTGGTAGTGCTTTATCATGCGCCGCGAGGTATCCGCCGCTCCAGCTGCACCACGGCGCATATTTTTCTCCACGCGGTCGGTGGCGTAACGCACGGGATCGCGGCTCTCCGGCTCCTTTTCCCGCTGCCGTTTGTCCATGTGCTGTTTCAGAAGGGAATCGGCGTCTTTAGGCACGGGGTTCTTCAACTTTGCCTTTGGCGTGTCCATGCCGGGTTTGATCTTCAAATCCTTCATAACATCAATCCTCACCCGGCTTGGTGGTCATCAGGCGATACAGTTCTGTATTCTTGGGCAGTTCATTGGCGAAAGGCACGATGGCTCCGCCCACCTTGATGAGCCCGTGGCCAGCAGGGGCATTGTCCACATAGCTCATTTGCGTATCCGATGCACCCAGCAGTCGGGCAAGCTGCTCCCGGTCGGTGGTGGCCTGATTGAGCATCAGCAGGAACTCGGAGTTTGCGAACATCATCCGCGCCGTATTGGATAGCAGACATTCCTCCACATTCTGTGTGATACCGGTGAGCGTCGCGCCGTATTTACGGAAGCGCTTCCAGCATTTGTATAGGAACTCGCTGCTGTAATTGTTGATGCCGCGCCCGCTGCCGCTCCCGTTGGCGAAAAACAGATAGATCTCATCGATGTAGACATGGGTGTATTTTCTCTCTCTGCGGTTCTGGATAACGCGGTTGTAAATGGCGTCCAGCATCACCAGCAGGCCCACCGATTTCAGATTTTCGCCCAAGTCCTGAATGTCAAAGCAGAGGATACGGCTTTTTGTGTTGATATTGGTCTGGTGGGAAAATACATTCAAACTACCCACCGTGAACAGTTCCAGCGCCAGCGCGATCCGGTGCGCCTCCGGGTTGACCTGCTTCATCAAATCGTCATAGAGGTCTTTCAGCGTAGGCGGCTGACCCTGATAGTTTTTCAGATATTCCCGGTAGATGTTTCCCACGCTGCGGTCAATGATGGACTTCTCCTGCGGCTCGATCTTATCCGAGCCCATGAGCTGCTCATACAGCGACATGATAAACTCGGACTTCATCACCAGCGGCTCCTTGCCGTCACCGTATCCCTCGGACAAATCCAGCGCATTGATGTGACAGCCGTTTGGGTCAGAGGCAGAAATGGTGATGACCTCGCCGCCCAATGCCCGTACCAGCTCGCCATATTCGCGTTCGGGATCGACGATAATGATGTCATGGTCGGTAGAGAGAGCCAGCGCGGAGACCTCCTGCTTGGCCGCCATCGACTTACCAGAGCCGGAAACGCCGGTAATAAAGCCGTTGCCGTTCAAAAGGTTTCCGCGGTTGCAAATGATGAGGTTATGCGATACGGCGTTGACGCCGTAGTAAATACCGCCCGCGTCCTGGATCTCCTGCGATTTGAACGGCATGAGAACGGCAGTACATTCCGTGGTCAGGGTGCGGGTTGCCTCAATGCGCTTTAAGCCGAGGGGCAGCACCGTGTTCAGTGCGTCCTCCTGCTGGTAGCGCAGAATGTTAAACTGACAGCCCCGCGCCCGCCCGATGGCTTGTAAGGCTTCGGTGTCCTGGTCGAGCTGTTCGAGGTTATCTGCCAGGTGCGTCAGCGTCACCAAAGCCAGCATCATGCGCTGGTCGCGGCTCATGAGGTCGTCCATGAATTCCTTCGTTTCGCTCCGCATTTGCTCCAAGTCATAGGGAATATTGGCGGCAAAATTGTTGCTCTGATTCTGCCGCTGCTGCCAGCGGGTAATATCCGATTCCACGGACATAATGCGCTTGCGAATATCGCTCACGGCTTCGTCCATCGCCACAGGGATAATGTCGATGGAGAGCATCATGTTCCGGGGATAGTCCATCAGCTCCGTAATCATCTCGTCGGAAATAAAGCTGGCATATTCCCGCAGGAACAGGGTACGGCCCACATGATCGCCCAACTCATAGTGATTTTTTTGAAAGGAAATACAGTCCGGGGCGATGCAGTCTCGGAAGTCATGCCCTTTGCGTATGGTGTCCTCCAAATTGAACCGGAATAGCTGCTCCTCGCCGGGGCGATAGAAGTCATGCAGAAGCCGCAGGCGGTCATTGACCGTGATCTCCCGGACACTGGATGACATACGGGAAAGTCCCGTAGTGAGATCAGTTCCAACACGGGAGAAGAATGCGCGGGCCTCCTCCACGCTTTTCTTCTCCGTCGAAACGGTGATGTACTTCTCCTGAATGAGATTGTTGCTCTCCGCCGCCTTGCCCAAAACAAGCGCGTTATACTCGTTCCGGTAGAGGTCACGGCGGTCGCCCTGCATGGGCATGAGCAGCGTCCGCCCGAAGTCCTTTTGATTGAGCTGACGGTTAAAGAGCGTGATCTTCGCCGTGGCTCCGATGGGCAGTGAGTTCAGGAAGGAGCAGTAGGTCATAAAAAGTTCCCGCTGCTTTTCCGGGGAGGCCACGGCATAATTGACATCAAAAAAGCGCCAAGTTTTTGAAAACTTGCCGCTTACCTGAAACACGCCGTCTTGATAAATACGTTTGATGGGAATGGATTTCTGGACGCTGCGGGGAACGGAAAAGGCGTCCCGTTCCGCGCTGCGCCGATGCTTGAAAAGGATCAATGTTTCTTCACCTCGCGTTTCATCGCTTCTTCATAATAGTTTTCCGCTTTCCAGACACGCTTGCCTGCCATGATAACCTCTGATTTCAGCCATGCCCACAAAAATCGCTCCAGCGTGAGGCCGTTGTACTGAAAAAAACCGGCAGCGGCCACGGGAGCAGCGCCGACAATGCACACCCAGCTCACCGTTTCACGATCCAGCACGCGGCTCAAACTGAAATACAGCGTCACAGCAACGCCCACCGCCAAAACAGAACATACAAACTGCCGCACGGACAGGCCGAAAAAGAGCGTTTCGCGGTAAGCTCGAATTTCCTTGTTGATTTTGATTTCCATAACAATCTCCTAAAAGGGAAAGCAAGTAGCGTATCGCTACTTGCTTTGAAAAACATATTCGGTTTCTTCTAATTGTGGGACAATACGTGGATTGATAGCATACCAGTTTCGTCGCCTACGCTCGTCTGTATCATAATGTTCGAGCATTAGGGTATGATTCAACAGGCAGTTTTTTACTATACGATCAATTTGCCGAGGATTCCACAGTTCAATATAGTTTTTCCATTCGTTCAGCGCGCAGGGAAACCATCGTGCATTATGTTCAACAACACACATCTCCCGATTGTTTTGAATGATACGATAGAGCATTTGTAAAAATGTTGCTTCAATAATGCCAATACTTTTTGCGATCTCTGGGTTAAAATACTCAATATTCACCATATCACCTCTATATTTTAGAGCTTATCATATTCGGCTTCGTAATTCAAGTTCATATAGTTCCATCGGAATGCCAGTGCCATAAGCGATAGCATCGCGCATGTAATCGTCTTAGCCTCCGTCACCGGCACTGATCTTGGTCCTTTTTGTTCTTCTCGAATTTGGCAACGGCCGACTTGTCGTAAAACTTCATAGCATCTATTCCGTCGTACTCTTCTTTTTTCACCAGATAATTTCTTGTGATGCCGTGCTTTTTACAATAGTTCAGATACCTTTGCATTCCCTTCCAGCAGGAATTTTCCTTATCTCGATTCTGCTCATCAGCCAGATATTCCGTTGCATTCCAAGCGGTGCAATGGAAAAGATCAGATACCGATAAAATCGAGTATCCTTGCTCCAGTTTTCCAAAGAAGTCTCCTTCCACATCAAACAAGGTCAAGTCATACCACATAGCCTGCTTCTGCCTGATTCGCGGCTCGTCTCTCCAAACCTGAAATTGAAGTTCAAGCCCCATATCCTCAACAAATGCATGAGCGATCACCTCTTTCGGAAAAGCATCGCCCTTAACCATGATACAGCCCAAAATGTACTCCTCGTTGCCGTACTCGTCGCGTCTTTGCTGATACTCTTCCGTTCGTTTCAGCTCTCGCTCCACGATACGAATGATCTTCTCACGGTAATTATCCATAAACGTCTCCTTTATAATCCAAGCATTTCCTTTGCAATATGGTCAGCGGACTTCACCAGGCCCACCAGCACCAACAAATTAAATATGACCTCGCCCAAATAGCTCCACACCTGCGTCACTACGGAGGCACTGCTATCCACCACCGGCGTACCGCTGGAGGAAAAAGCCGAAAAGATGATGCAGGCCAGAACGATCACCGCCCCTTCCATGCACACGCCCACATAACTCCGAAGGAACGCCTTGCCAAAGTGGGAAGTCCCCTCTCCGGCAAAGGACGCCAGCGCCACCGGGGACAGTGCGGCATACATATAGATTTTGAAAAAGCGCCCATAGACGGTGAGGATCATAATGAAGGCCAGCACCGTAATAAATAGGCTCCCCAGCAGCGTCACCAGCCAAAGGGGGATACTTGCCAAAAAGCCCACATCTCCGATGGCATCCGCAATCTCCTGCGGCAGCGCCACGGATGCGCCAGTCAAGCCGCCGATGCTGCCCGCCGCCGTTGCCACAATGCCGTTGCACACATCAAATATATTTACCAGCAGGTCCATACCGTAGGTGATACCCAGCTTTGCCAGCACAAAGTAGATAAAGTGCCGCAGCAAGTGCTCCGGCCTTTGAAAGTCCCGAAAGCCGGAGGCACTGCGAAAGATACCGATGGCAAAGAACAGCACCAGCAGCCCGTAGCCGATGGCCTGCATTCCGCCATTGATGGTCACAATGGTCTGCCAGATGGTACCGCCCTTGAAGGTCTGGGGTGATTCCGTCAGCAGTGACCACATTTCCGTCATTTTACTATTCCAAACGCCAAAGGCGTTGGTCAGGTTTTCTACGATCCAGTTATTATCCAAATGAAAATCACCTCCCACAAAGGAGCCGGGAGATCCGCCGCAAGGCAGTATCTCCCGGCTCTTTTCATTAGATCGCGCCGATGGCGGTCAGAATTTCCTTTGCAAAGGCGATCATTAATCCACCAAATAGGCAGAGGAAGCCCTGCGTTCTCTGGCTGGCATCGTGGGACTGGATCGACATACCCACCTGCACGATGCCCCAGCCGAGAATAATGACGCCCAGCGCCTTGATGATGCTGAAGATAAAATCAGAAAGGTTATTTACAATATCCAGCGGATCGCTGCCCGCCGCCATCGCAGGCGTAGCGCAGCAAAGACAGAGAACAGCAGCCCCAGCCGCCGTCCAATAGCATTTTTTCACCTTACTCAGTCTTGTCGGGTTTGAAATCTTTTTCTTTTTCAGATAATTCATGTTCAGGTTCCTCCACGTCAATAAAATCATAATCGTCCAGTGATTTGAACGCATAGGGCAGGTCAGGCAGTGCGTAATCCGGCGCGCCCAGCGGCTTATGGATATAAGGCATTGCCTTGCCGTCCGTCGTCAGCTTAATGTTGGGGTGGCGCTTGATGTTGTACTTTTTGTCCAGTACAGGATCTTCCCCTCGTATAAACAAGATCGCTTTATGGGTGTCCAATTTTCGTACCTCGTCAATGGTCATCAGGTCGCGGCCCGTCTGCTGGAAGTTGGTAGAGCTGGAGCCGCTGCGACCCTTCGTCTGCCCCCGTGTGCGGGTGGCGATGGTCTCCTTGCCCAGCAGCTTCACAATAAACTCCAACGAGGTCGGTTCGTTGCCGCCGCCAAGGAACAGCAGCGTGTCGCAGTTGCCGATGATGCTCTCCCATTCCTTTTCGTACAGCGCCTTGATCTGCTGAATGTTCTGCACGATGATGTTCAGCCCAATATTGTAGCTGCGGCAGGTAGCCAGAATCTTCGGATAGCTCTCCGGCTGGGCCACATTCGCCCATTCGTCCTGAATGACACGCACCGGCACAGGCAGACGCCCGTTGTGCTTCTCGTCCGCCCTGCGGTAAAGTGCCTGAAAGCATTGGGTGTAGAGCATTCCCACAAGGTAGTTCATGCTGCTGTCATCAACAGGAATCACACAGAAGATGGCTTTTTTCTTCTCGCCCAGGCTGCCAAAGTCCATCTCATCCACCATTGTCATTCTGGCATACTGCGGGATATTGAAGGTGGCCAGCCGCACGGCGGCGCTTACCAAAATGGATTTTGCGGTCTTGCCCGCCGCCTGCTTGAAAGCCTTATATTGCTTCACCGCCACATGGTTGGGCTGTTCTTCTTCCAATGCCCGAAAGAGCATATCCAGCGGACTGCGGTATTGATCGTCCTCCTCCCGCACCTCGGCAAAGTTCATCATGTAGATCAGCATTTCAAAATTCTGTTCCTCCGGAGGCGCTTCGCTGACGAGGTAGAGCATGAGGGCTGAATCCAGCGCGATCTCCGCCTTCTCCCAGAAGGGGTCGTTGCTGGAAGCGTTGCGGGGCGTGGTATTTTTGATGAGGTTATCAATGAGGGTCAGCACATCTTTTTCGCTGTGAATGTATGAAAAGGGGTTGTATCCGTCAGACTGGCTGGGGTCGATCAGGTTGAACACCCGGACTTCGTAGCCCTGCGCTGCCAACAAAGCGCCTGCCGCGCGCAGCAGCTCGCCCTTGGGATCTGTGATAAGATAGGAGCAATTCGCACTGTAAATATTGGGTTTGCAGAAAAAACGGGTCTTGCCGGAGCCGGAGCCGCCCACCACCAGAACATTCATGTTGCGCTGGGTGATATAGCCGTCCATGCCCAGCCGGACGCGCTGGGTCAGAATGATGTTGGCGTCCTTATGCCGGTGATCCATATACTTCCGGTTCAGTTCCTTGGGGCTGCCCCATTTAGCGCTGCCGTATTCCTCGCCCGGTCGTCGGTTCTCCCGGCTGGAGTAGTAAAGTGCAATGCCGCAGCCGTAGAACAACAGGCTCCCCAGCATACATTTCAGTGTGTAGGGCGTCCAGCCTATGGAAAAGGGGCGCTCCAGCACTTGGCTGAAACGCCCCATCCATTGAAAGAGGTTCATACCGTCCTCGTAGGCATAGGCGGCGATTGCCGCCAGCCAGAGGACCAACGGGGAAAGCGCCGCCCACACAGGGGCAGCGCTGCGAAAGTCATTCTGCCGCAAGGCTTAGTACCCCGTCTTGGGCAGCTTCACCGTTGTTTTGGTGTAGACGGTAGTGAGCCAGCGGGACACCGCCTGAATCCACTGCCCATTGTAAAGGCCACCCACATCCGCCACATTCACAACGCTGGCATTGTTGGCAAGACCGCTGCGGGCAGTGGCGTAGATATAAGGCGTTTCTACCTGTGCAAAGCCCGCCTTTACATTTCCGAACACGAACATGACTTCGGTAACACGCTCATTGGCGGCAAGGCCGAGGACAGCGGGGCGGGCGTCCAGCACATAGGTCTTGCCAGTGCTGAGATTATCTGCCAGTGTGCGGTAGTCCCTGGAGAGATTGGTCATATAGACCACCTTGTAGGAAAGCGGCTGATTGTAGCTGCCCGTGACGATTTTGCTCAGCGTCACCTGCGCGGGAAGCTGATCGCGCCAATAGAAGGAGTCGAGGGCAACGTTGGAGCTGTTCTTGATCTGTGAGAACACGTAGCGGATCGGCTGACCGGGGACAGCCTGCACAGGGCCGGTTTTCTTAATGGATACGCCGGTGGAAACGCTGGTATTCTGCACTTCAAAGGTGACGATCTGTCCGTTGAATTCCAGATAGGCGGTCATCACTGTGGGGTTAATGGAGTAATTCGCAGGCGCTTTGATCTCGCGGACAGTATAGCGGGACAACGGCAGCGTCTTGGAAACGGCGCGTCCGTTACGGTCGGACTTGATGGTGTCCACCACATTGCCTGCCTTGTCGTAGATCTCAAACACCGCGCCCTCCAGCAGCGTCCCGGCAGGAAGGCCGTTGGTCGCATTATCGTCTGCGGATTTCTTGATGATCTGGATCTGGCCGCACTCCGCGGTATTGCTCCACTCGATCTCTGTGGTGGAGCCGTAACGGACATAGATCGTTTTCAGTTCAGGATCAAGCACATAACCGGGGGCGGCTTTGATCTCACGCAGATAATAGCGGCCATCGGCCAGTCCCTCGTCGGCGTAGATGTAGCCGTCCTGATCGGTCACGTACTCCCCGATGGGATTGTGATTGCTGTCGTAAAGCAGAAACACCGCGCCGTAAATCCCCTTGCCCGTGGCCTTGTCCACCTTGTGGAGCAGGATTCTGGAAGACTTGTGATTGGTGATCTCCAGCGTGGCCGTCCGACCGTCCTTGACCTCAATACGATGAGGTGTGGTATCCAGCAGGTAGCCGGACGCAGCCTCCAATTCCGTCACGGTGTACCAGCCGCTTTCAGCTTCGGGGAGATAGATAACACCGTCGCTGTCCGTTGTGTAGGTGCCGATGATTTCACCATTCATCTTACAGATCTCGAATTTGACCCCAGCGATACGCTTTCCACTGTCTTTGTCGCTCTTGATGATCTGCAACCCGCCCACAGGCGTGTTGTAAAAATAAAGCGTCTGCGTATCGTTGGGGTTGACCACGACAGTCTGGGTACGGGCGTTTTCGTCAATGCTGTAACCGGGGATCGTTTCGATCTCTGTGACCACCACGGTGCCGGAAATACCGGAAATGGTGATTTTTCCTTCTTTATCCGTCCAGTACAGGCCGGTGGAGGACA